>Ga0209344_10000140_pt1 | contig 147774 bp, 150 predicted proteins | sample Cruoilmetagenom6_FD_187293 | JGI IMG/M metagenome (GOLD analysis project Ga0209344, IMG submission 187293) | Oil polluted marine microbial communities from Coal Oil Point, Santa Barbara, California, USA - Santa Barbara Oil Seep Sample 6 (SPAdes)... | ecosystem: Environmental > Aquatic >... | reverse complement strand
CCCACCCGCCACAAACTGGTCGATGAGGCCGGTGAGCTCGGTCAGGTAGCGACTAAGTGCCTGGTCGAAGCTGGGTTCTGAGCCTTCGAGAATCAACGACGTTGAAGCTTCTGTTGGCAGCTCGTCCTGCTCAATCGTGAGATTCAATCCTGCTCCCAGAACCACTCCCGTGCCGCCCGGGATCAGTTCAGTCAACAGCCCAGACACTTTCATGCCCTCGATTTGAACGTCGTTGGGCCACTTGAGGGTGACGTCGCGATCATCGACCAGGCCGCGCACAGCCCGCGCCATCGCCAACCCGCCGATGAGCGGCATCCATGACAGTGCGGCGATCGACGAGTCTTCGGGAGCGACCAGAACCGAGACCGCGAAGGTCTTGCCTTCCGGCGCCACCCACACTCGCCCGAGGCGACCACGGCCGGCGGTCTGATTCCCGGTGACGAGTGCCGACAGGTGTTCACTCGTGCCTGCCGCAGTGCGGGCCAGAAGTTCACGGTTAGTCGATCCGACCTCGTCGAGGTATTCCAGCAAGGGCAAAACGGCGGTACTCAAAGGCAAGTGCATCGCTTCAGCGTAGACGGGCTACGAAGCGGGGCTCTCGCCGCTTCTGGTGTTTCCTCAATGAAACCACTATCAAACTTGTGGGTTCCGCCAACCCCACAAGCAGGGCGCGGGTGGGTAAAGTGACACAGTGACCGAAGACAACTCGACTCCAGACATGTTCACGACCGCCGGCCGGATCGCCGACCTCAAGAACCGCTATCACGAAGCCGTGACCGCCAGCGGTGACGCGGCTATCGAAAAGCAGCACGCCAAGGGCAAGATGACGGCCCGCGAGCGCATCGAGCAACTGCTCGATCATGGTTCGTTTGTCGAGCTCGATGAATTCGTTCGCCACCGCACCCACGCCTTCGGCATGGAGAAGAAGCGTCCGTACGGCGATGCCGTAGTAACCGGTGTAGGAACTATCCACGGTCGCCAGGTTGCCGTCTACGCTCAGGACTTTACGATCTTCGGTGGCTCGCTCGGCGAGGTGGCCGGCGAAAAGATCATCAAGGTCATGGACCACGCCATGAAGACGGGTGTTCCGATCATCGGCATGCTTGACTCCGGTGGAGCGCGCATTCAGGAAGGCGTTGTCGCTCTCGGTAAGTACGGTGAAATCTTCCGCCGCAACACCCAGGCATCAGGCGTCATTCCGCAGATCTCGATCATCATGGGCCCCGCCGCCGGTGGCGCTGTGTACTCCCCCGCACTGACCGACTTCGTCATCATGGTCGACAAGACCAGCCAGATGTTCGTGACGGGCCCTGACGTCATCAAGACCGTAACCGGTGAAGATGTGGGCATGGAGGAACTGGGTGGCGCACTCACCCACAACAAGGTGTCTGGTGTTGCCCACTACCTCGCCAGCGACGAAGAGGACGCCCTCGACTACGCCCGCACTCTCGTCGGTTTCTTGCCCGACAACAACCTCTCGGACGCTCCGGTGTACGAGAGCGAAGTTGAGTTGGAGATCACCGATGAGGATCGCAAGCTCAACGCGATCATCCCCGACAGCCCCAACCAGCCCTATGACGTGAAGACGATCATCGAACACATCGTCGACAATGGTGATTTCCTCGAGACGCAGCCGTTGTTCGCCCCCAACATCGTGGTTGGTTTCGGCCGTGTTGAGGGCCGCTCGGTGGGTATCATCGCCAACCAACCCCAGGCGATGGCGGGAACTTTGAACATCGAGGCAGGCGAGAAGGCTGCTCGTTTCGTGCGGTTCTGCGACTCGTTCAGCATCCCCATCCTCACCCTTGTGGATGTTCCCGGTTACCTTCCTGGCACCGATCAGGAGTGGACTGGCGTTATTCGTCGTGGCGCCAAACTGCTCTACGCGTACGCCGAAGCAACAGTTCCCCTCGTCACGGTCATCACCCGTAAGGCATATGGCGGCGCGTACATCGTCATGGGCTCCAAGCAGTTGGGTGCGGACCTCAACTATGCGTGGCCGACCGCTGAGATCGCCGTCATGGGCGGCCAGGGCGCCGTCAACATTCTCTACCGCGGTGAGATCAAGGCCGCCGAGGCCGCAGGCGAGGATGTGGCCGCCGTACGAACCCGTCTGGCCAACGAGTACACCTACAACGTGGCGAGCCCATTCCTGGCCGCCGAGCGCGGTGAACTCGATGGAGTGATCGAACCGGCAGCCACCCGCGTGCAGGTCGTGAAGGCGTTGCGCGCACTGCGCACCAAGCGAGCCACCGTGCCGCCAAAGAAGCACGGAAACATTCCACTGTGACCGGCGCACCCGCGGGCAACGAGCCTGCCGACATCCGCATTGTCTCCACGAACGTCACACCCGAAGAAGCTGCGGCGGCAATCACCGTCGTTCGCGCTGCGCTGGTTGAGTCGGCCGAACTTGCGGGGGCAGACGAGTCGGCTCCTCTATCGGCGTGGGCACGCGATCAACGCCCTATTCGCGCGGAGCTGCGGCCGGGGCCCGGCGCATGGCGCAACAACCCTCGGTAACAATCGGCAGCACGAAAATCGTCGGCTCTGAGTTCAAAACCTCTGGTTCTGTAGTCGTACCCCAGTCAGCCAGCGGGAAGATGGTCTGAAACCTCACACTTACTGGGTTCCCTACGCTAGGGCGCGAATATTGTCCCCCTAGAGTCCCCCTAAAAACCGACTACTTCGCGGGAGCGCATCGGGCAGAATATTAACTGCTAGGTGGATCTCCATAGGAGTTACACCGCCAAAGGTTGGCCGACTAGGGTAAGCGGGCCAATTTCTTTGGGGGCGGGTCAGGACGATATTCGGGTTATCGCCCTGACCCGGGTTTTAGCGAAGGACCGGAGAAGAGCTTCTGAAAGCCACTCCGGTCCTTTCGCATGTGGCGCCCACCAACAGCGTGCACCTGACCTCGCTAAGCGTCCGCGGTCTCAACCCGTGGGATCTCAAGCCAGATGTCGACGACATCCTCGTCAAGCGAATCCTGACCCAGAGCGCTGGATTCATCGTCCCCGGCACTGTGAAGACCCACGACGGTCACGGCGACATCCGAGCCCTCAGGAACGGTGCGAGCGATGACCTTGTCCGCGCTAGTGGACTGAATCGCGAGCGCCAAACGGTTGAGTACACGATCGAGTTCTTCGTCAGAGAGATCGTCGATACCTCCCTCGTCGAGCAACGTCACCGTCGCCCCGCGACGACGCGCGATCATCACCTGATCGCGTACTGCGTCGTTGAGCAGTTTGCGACCACGAATCTCATCCCGGATGGCGCCCTCAAGGTTTAGACACTCTCGCCGGTCGGCGTCCGAAAGCTCGCCGTTGCTGCCTTGGATACGCTCCAGCATGGCCAGAGCCATGCTGGCCGTCTGCTCGAGCCGGAACTGGCGTTCGTGCACGTGCGCATCCTGAGCTGCTTGCCAGTCTGTTGCTTCGCGTTCGGCCAAGACAAAGCGTTGAGCATCCTTTGAGGCCTTGGCTAGTCCGGTGCTGAGCACATGGGAAACGGCAACCCAAGAGGCGCTGCCGACAATACCGAGGCTGAAGAGACCCGCCGGCCCCACAGGCCCGACAATGGTGAATGTGTGAGCCACCAAGAAACCGATGCCGAGCCATGCAGGGGTGTGGCGTCCACGGGTAGAGGTGATCGTGAGCAGGGTCCCACTTGCGGCGACATACCAGGTGGCATACCCGGTACCGCCCTCTCGCCCGTAGTCGAGTTCGCTGGCGACCAACAGGGTGATTGCGACCACGGTTGCGAGGTTGAACATTGCCATCCACAGCGGCATCCGTAGCGGCCCCCAAGGCAACAAACTGATGATCGTTGCGATGCCGTAAAGGACCATCGCGACGTAGATGGGCCCGTCACGGTCGGGAATATCGATCGTGTAGAACGCCAACACGATGTGGTAGGCAGAAAATACAGCCGCCATACCAACAATTAGGTAGCGAGGAACTCCGATGTTCACAGCTCATCCTCCCGACCGTCGTCGTCGCTGGCGCGACTGTTCACACTCACGAATTCGTCGCTGAGGTTTCCGTTTGGCCATTGAATAGCGACCTGAGTACCCTCACCCGGCGCCGAGGTGACTGTCGTGCGACCGCCGGCATTCGCCACACGTTCGACAATCGATACTCGAACGCCCAATCTTTCGTGCGGAATCTCGCTCAGATCGAAACCTTCACCGGCGTCGGTGATGATGACTTCAATGCCATTTCCTTCTAGTCCCCTCACTTCCACACTGCGCTGAACGTCAGTGCCACCGGCGTGCTGAAGGCTGTTGACCATCGCCTGTACCGCAGCGGAATGCACGGCTTCCGCTGCCACTGCGGGCAGGGATCGTGCTCCAACACTGCGCACCGCACAACTGAAGTTAGCCGCGAGCAAATCTGCGGAGGTCACCACGCGCTGGGCGAGTTCGGTCGCTTGCACGGTGGATATATCATCCGGTGAGGTCGCAGCGGCCTCTTTGAGATGACCTATTGCGTTGCCCGCCATGACGGCTGCAAGCCGCTGCGCATCACGCGAAAAGGCTCTTGCCGCAGAAATCAGGGTCGTCAAAACGCTGTCGTGCACGATCGAATCGACCTGAACTCGCTCGACTTCGGTGGCGTGTTGGCGAACCGCATTTCCGTAGCGCCGCAGAGCCGTTGCCTGGGCGTCGTCAACATTGGTTGCCGCTTGCCGCAGCATCGTGATGATGATCATGATCGCGCTGCCCAAAATGAGCGCGTAGATGGATTCAAGCACGGCAAGCTGCCATGGTGCTCCGCCACCAACAGGCAGGATCCGCACGATGAGATACACCACCGGTGCCGCGAACAGATAGACCGTCGCAACCGGCCGGCTGAACGCTATTGCCGCCATAGCCGTTCCCACAGTAATGAGGTAATTCAGCCAGTGGATTCCACTAAACACTTCGACATCGGGCAGAACGGTGAATGGCCAGCTGAGCAGCGCAAGAAAGTAGACAACGGCAAATGTTCCATGCACGGCACGTACGCCTCGGTTGGCGAACGAGAGCACCACAACGAGAACTAACAGTCCGAACAGGGACGGTACGAAGATGATCAGCCACCAGGGCTGTGCTTCATCCAACTGCGCTAACAACCACGGAATTGTTTGGGCCCCGAAAACAAGCCCAATCACCGCGACCGAACGCGAGATAACCCGTTCAACCTGTTTGCGGCTAATCGGGTTGCGGGGCTGCTTTGGTGCCGCCGGTCGAGCGGGAACGGCGGCGTTAGTGGCCATCGCCGCCTTCAGTATCGAGCCCCGGCAAAATGCCGTCTTCAACAGCACGACGAAGAAGGTCGACCTTGGTCGGCGCGGGACGCCCAACCTCGACGTACTTCACCCGGATGCGGTCAAGGTATTCTCGTGCGGTGGAGTAGCCAATTCCCAGCTGCTGGGCCGCGAGCTTGAGCGGCAAGCCCGAGGCATAGAGGTGCAAGATCTCGCGTTCACGCCTGCCGAGTTGAGCTTTCGAGAAGTCGCGGTCCGCGTCGATGGCCGTAGCCCACTCAAGGTTGTTGAGCACTTCACCACGAGCGACGGTCGCTGCCGCAGCGAGCACGGTCTTTGTCGCCGACGACTTGGGAATCACACCCGCCGCGCCGGCGGCAAGTGCTTCACGGACACTAGCGACACGGTCAGCAATGCTGTGCACAAGAACGGCAGAGCCCGTGGCCTGAACATTCTTAACATTGTCCGTAACGGTGGAGCCATCCCCGAGCGAAAGGTCAAGGACAACCACGTCGACTTCGCGTCCGTTCAGACCCTCAACGAATTCCTTAACGGTCGCCGCAGCAAGCACAAACTCGTAGCCACTGTCGACGAATGCCGCCTTCAGCCCCAACCGTACGGACTCGTGATCGTCAACTACCGCGACCGTCACTTTGCGTTGAGCACTCGTACTGGGGGCATCTGGCCCGGTTGGTTCAGCCTGGGTCATGTAGCGTCCTCCTGAATTTCTGTCCCCATCGTAGCCAAGTTCTGGCACCACAACGTTGACTACAAGCCTGACACACCTGCTCAGTTGCGCATAAAGGTTCCCACTGCCTCAACATGGTGAGTGTGGGGGAAGAGATCGAATGCGCGCGCCTTCACAAGCTGATAACCACGTTCGGCGAAGAACGCGACGTCTCGGGCGAATGCCACAGGGTCGCAGGCGACATAAACGACTTGGGCGGGGCCAGCGGCAGCAACTAGATCAACAACCTCACGGCCCGCACCAGATCGCGGCGGATCAAGGATGATTGTCGCCCGCTCAAGTCGGGCACGTTCGGCAGCGCTCGCGTCTTTCACCAGCTGGCGAAGCCAGCGATCAACTCGACCGGTCTCCGCATGTGCCCCCAACCAGTCGGTGAGATTGGCGGCCGCGTGATCCGTCGCCGAAGACTCCGCCTCAACCGTGGTGATCTTGGTTGCGGACCCGAACTTGTCCCCCACTGCCGCCGCGAAGAGGCCGACTCCACCATAGAGATCAAGGTTGGACGCGGCAGGATCGAACAACGCCGGATCAATCGCATCTTGGACGGCGGCCGTTAGCACTGCTGCCGCGCCGTGATGCACTTGCCAGAACCCTGAGTCGAGTAGTGAGAACTCGCGCTCGCCAACCACTTCAGTGATCACCTGTGGCTTCTGCTTGCCAATGATGAGGCGAACACCACCGGTGCTGGGATTGAGCACGTCGACTCGTTCGAATCCTTCAAAGTTTTCATCGAGGGGCGCCCCTGCGGATAGCTCGCTGGTTGCCAGCGGAAGATCGCTCACCCGAATCACCCGGTGGGAGCGCGCCGCGAATGGACCAACGCCACCGTGTTCGTCGACGTGCAGGCTGACGCGGGTGCGCCATCCGAGCCCGTCGCGCTCATCGTCCCCCGGTACAGCTTCCACGACGGGAGCAAGCGTGACTTTGGCCATGCGCTCAAGGGATTCGCTGAGGATTTGAGTCTTGAGAGCACGCTGGTGGCTAAGCTCGATATGACCGAATTCGGCACCCCCTGCGCGATCAGCGGGATCGCGGTCGATGCTGGCGGCCGACCACACGTGGTCTTGACGGTGCTCACTCGCGGTGACAACTTTCACCGTTTCAGCACGCCAAAATGATTTCTTCCTGTCATCGGTAATTCGAGCGATTACCCGTTCACCGGGAATCGCGTCGGAGACAAACACGACACGGCCGTCGTGACGCGCAACACTGACACCCCCGTGCGCAATGTTGGTAACGTCTACTTCGATCATCTGGTCAAGCCATTCACCCATCCTTAGAGCATAGGAGCCTTGTGCGCCTTTATCTTGCGTCGACTTCTCCGGCGCGGCTAGCAACGCTGCGCGCAGCCGGTGTTGATCCGGTGCTTCTGGCATCAGGTGTCGACGAGGAAGCGGTCGCCGCCGCCGCCCCTGGCCCCCTCGACGGCCCAGCCCTCGTCGAGTTGTTGGCGCGGGCAAAAGCCGAGGCTGTTGTCGATTCACACATCAGTGGCGAACCCATCGATGGCTTCATCCTCGGCGGAGATTCCGCTTTCGAACTAGACGGTGAACTTTTTGGCAAGCCCCACGAACCTCACATTGCCCGCGAGCGTTGGCTTTCCCAGCGCGGTCGCACGGGCGTGCTGCATTCTGGCCATTGGCTCATCGATCATCGCGGCGGCACGCTTCGTGGCGCGACCGGAGCCGTATCGAGTGCCAGCGTCACCTTTGCAGACAACATCAGTGATGCCGAGATCGATGCTTATGTCGCGACGGGAGAACCTTTGAAAGTTGCTGGTTCGTTCACGATCGACAGTCTCGGTGCGGCATTCATCGAACGCATTGACGGCGACCCTCATGCTGTGGTTGGTCTCTCCGTGTCTCTTGTTCGCCAACTCATGCGCGAATTTGACGCTGAATGGACCGATCTCTGGAACATCGATCGACCCACGCTGTAGGCATTCACAGCGCATGCCACATATTTTTGTGCGCTTCACCCCAAGGCTTCGGCCGTAACCCCAATAAGCTAGGTCACTATGGCTCGTATTACGAAGGTACTCATCGCCAACCGCGGAGAGATCGCCGTTCGCGTTATCCGCGCGGCTAAAGACAGTGGCATCGGATCCGTGGCGGTGTATGCCGATCAGGATCGGGATGCTCGGCACGTGAAGCTCGCTGACGAGGCATACGCCCTCGACGGCACGACGAGTGCCGAAACCTACCTCGTAATCGACAAGATTCTCTCTATCGCTCGCCGCTCCGGCGCCGACGCGATTCACCCTGGGTACGGTTTCTTGGCAGAGAACGCTGATTTTGCCCGTGCCGTGATCGAGGCCGGCATCATCTGGATCGGCCCGTCGCCGGAGGCTATTGAGCAGCTCGGCGACAAGGTCTCCGCGCGCCACATCGCCGAGAAGGTGGGCGCCCCACTGGCTCCCGGTACCCTGAACCCCGTCTCAGGCGCTGAGGAAGTTCTCGATTTCGTTGACCTGCACGGTCTCCCCGTTGCCATCAAGGCAGCGTTCGGCGGCGGTGGCCGCGGGCTTAAGGTTGCGCGCACTCGTGAAGAAGTCCCTGAGCTCTTCGATTCCGCTACTCGCGAGGCTGTTGCCGCTTTCGGTCGCGGCGAGTGCTTCGTCGAGAAATACCTTGACCAGCCTCGGCACGTGGAAACTCAGTGTCTTGCCGATGCTCACGGCAACGTTGTGGTCATTTCCACTCGTGACTGTTCGCTGCAGCGTCGCCACCAGAAACTTGTCGAAGAAGCCCCCGCACCGTTCCTCACCGACGAGCAGAACAAGGCGCTGTACGAGTCGTCCAAGGCTATTCTGCGCGAAGTCGGTTACCTCGGTGCTGGCACATGTGAATTCTTGGTGGCCAAGGACGGCACAATCTCGTTCCTCGAAGTGAACACGCGCCTCCAGGTCGAACACCCCGTTTCCGAAGAAGTCACTGGGATCGACCTCGTTCGCGAGCAGTTCCGCATCGCCGAAGGTGGAGTGCTCGACTATGAGGACCCCACTCCGCGCGGCCACTCGTTTGAGTTCCGCATCAACGGTGAGGATGCCGGCCTCAACTTCATGCCCTCCCCCGGTCCCGTTCACGTGCTGCGCGTTCCCGGCGGCCCCGGCATCCGCGTGGACAGCGGCGTGACGACCGGAGACGAAATCAGCGGAGCGTTTGACTCCCTTCTGGCGAAACTCATCGTCACCGGCTCAAGCCGTGAGGATGCCCTCGAACGGTCGCGCCGCGCCCTCGACGAGTTCGAAGTCGCGGGGCTTCCCACCGTCCTCCCGTTCCATCGCAAGATTGTTCGCGATCCCGCGTTTACGAACGCTCCGTTCAGCGTCTACACACGCTGGATTGAGACCGAGTTCGACAACGACATCGAGCCATGGACGGGATCACTCGCCGACCCCACTCCCGCAGTCGCGCGTCACAATGTCGTCGTCGAGGTTGGCGGCAAGCGGGTCGAAGTCAACCTGCCGTCGAAGCTTGTTCCTGCGACCTCAACCGGTGCCACGCTATCGGCTGCTCCCAAGCGCCGCGCCGCATCAAGTGTGAGCACAATCGCCGGAGACTCGGTGAAGGCTCCCATGCAGGCGACGGTCGTGAAGGTTGCTGTTGCTGAAGGCGACAAGGTCGTCAAGGGCGACCTGATTCTCGTGCTCGAGGCCATGAAGATGGAGCAACCGCTGGTCGCACACAAGGACGGCATCGTGGGGCCGGTAAACGCGAGCGTTGGTCTGACGGTGTCATCCGGTCACCTGCTCATGAACATCGCCGACTAGGCATTGTGAGCGGGGCCGAGCGCACAGCGCAGCGTTAGGTGCTGCCGCAGGTGGGCGCGGCAGCACCGGCTCACGGTGGCCCCTGCGGCACGCCCGGCGATTCCCGTGCGAGTTCTAGCCCCTGGTCGCCAAAGAGAGCATGTTCATTCAGGTCGAGTGCCGATCCCCTTGACTTTGGCTCGAAGTGCCACTAGCTTGGGCGGCAGATTCGGTCGAACGACCGAATAAGCTGGAGCGAGGTGCTTTGTGCCACCAGTTACCGCTGGTACCGCCGCCACCGCGATCCTCGATGCCACTCGTGCCCTAGTTCTCGAGCACGGGTACGCGTCGCTATCTACCCGCAGGGTTGCCGCGCGAGCCAGCGTTCCGCTCTCCCAAATCCACTATCACTTCGGTTCAAAAGAGCAACTAGTGTTGCGAATGCTCGATGCCGAGAACGAGCGCCTCTTGGCGCGTCAGAGCACGCTCTACTCCGGAGATGAACCGCTCTCGCAACAGTGGGCTCTCGCCTGCGACTACCTCGACGAGGATCTCGACTCCGGGTATGTACGGATTCTGCATGAAATGTAGGCGGCGGGGCTATCCAGCGCCGAAGTCGGCGAGCGCGTGCACATCATGATTGAGGGCTGGACGCGAGAACTCACCGCAGCAGCCCAACGCCACGCAGCTCGGGGCTTTTCATTCGCACCATTCACTGTCGATCAGGTTGTAGCCCTGACGTGTGCTAGCTTCCTTGGCTCCGAACTTCTCATTCTCTCGGGCCACGAGAATCAACTTCCTCTGCGCTCAGCCCTGCGCTCCCTCGGCGCCGTGATCGAAATCGCAGAACAGACCGCGCTGCGAGGAGCGGGCTCATGACAGACGACAGCCACACAGTCTCCGGTGCGGTAGAGCGCGCCGGAGCGACAATTTCATACGACGTGTTCGGTACGACCGGCCCCACGATCCTGCTGCTCCCAACCTGGGAAATCGTGCATCAGCGCGCCTGGAAGATGCAACTACCGTTTCTCGCGCGACACTATCGAGTGGTCAGCTACGACGCCGTAGGCACCGGCAGATCGACACGGCCCCTGAGCCCTGAACGTTATAGCTTCCGTCACCGAGTAGCCGATGCCCTCGCGGTGCTTGATGCCACGCAGACGAATGCCGCCCTCATCGTCGGATTTTCCATGGGCGGCGAAACAGCGGTGAACCTTGCCGCGCGGCACCCCGACCGCGTGCTCGGCATCATTTCGATCGCCGGAAGCCACCCATGGTGCGCACCCGTGGCCGCGCGCGCTCCGGGAAAGCCCTTTGACCAGATATCCAATCCGCATCCCAGCGGTTGGGACAAGTTCGACCCCGAGTATTGGCGTCGCGACTGGAACGACTTCGTCAGTTTTTTCATGACGGAAGTGGCATCCGACCCACACTCCACGAAGCTGATTGATGATCTGTCGGAGTGGGGACTCGGTCAGCAGCCCGATGTGCTCTGGTGGACGATCAACGATGAATACGAACCCGGAGAAGTCCACGACTTGCTCACTCGGGTGGAGGCACTGACGCTCCCCACCCTGTTTATCCACGGCACCGACGACCGCATCACTGCATTCGAGTCATCCCGGATCGTCCAAAGGATGATTCGCGGCTCCGAGCTGCTCGCAATCGAAGGGGCCGGGCATGCTCCCCACGTGCGATATCCCGTGCGCATCAATCTCGCGATTCAAGAGTTTGCAGAGGCAGTATTCGTCCGCAGGAATACCGCCGCCCGGGATGTCGCCGTCGCCGCGCTGCAGGCAAACCCCCTGGTCATTCCTGCGCGCAACAAGAAGCTGCTCTACCTCTCGTCGCCCATCGGGCTCGGCCATGCCCGCCGCGACCTTGCCATCGCCCGCGAGCTGCGCACGCTACATCCGGAGACTCACATCGAGTGGCTAGCCCAAGACCCGGTGACGCGGGTGCTAGACGCGAGCGGTGAGAAGCTGCATCCCGCATCGGCCGCTCTCAGGAGCGAGTCGACTCACATCGAGCACGAGAGCGGTGATCATGATCTTGCCGTCTTTCAGGCGCTGCGCAGCATGGACGAAATTCTTCTCCACAATTTCATGGTGTTCACCGAGGTGGCCGCCTCGGGCGAATACGACCTTGTTATTGCCGACGAGGCCTGGGATGTTGACCACTTCTTGTTCGAGAACCCCCGTCTCAAACGAGGCGCGCTTGCCTGGCTTACCGATTTTGTCGGCTTCCTGCCGATGCCTTCGCGTGGTCCGCGCGAAGCGCTCGTCACCGCCGACTACAACCTTGAGATGATCGAGCACGTTGAGCGCAACCAGCAGCTTCGTGACGCCGCCATCTTTGTCGGCAATCCCGGAGACATTGTGGCCGACGAGTTCGGCCCCGGCCTGCCCGGGATACGCTCTTGGACAGAAGAGCACTTCGAGTTCTCGGGCTACATTAGCGGCTTCGATCCTGCCGCTCTCGGCACTAAAGCAGAGTTGCGTGCTCGCCTCGGTTACCACGACGACGAGCGCGTGTGCATTGCTTCAGTGGGGGGTTCCGGAGTGGGGGCGCCGTTGCTGCGTCGTATCATCGAGGCCGCCCCAGCCGCACACCGCGCGATCCCCGGATTGCGTCTTATTGTCGTTACTGGCCCCCGCATTGACCCGGCAACCCTGCCGCAAATGCCGGGAGTCGAGTACCGCGCGTACGTGCCCAATCTTCACCACCACCTCGCCGCGAGTGATCTGGCGATCGTGCAGGGCGGGCTGACGACGACGATGGAGCTCACGGCGGCCAAGGTGCCGTTCATTTACGTGCCTTTGCAGCAACACTTCGAACAGCAGTTCCATGTGCGAGCACGCCTCGATCATCATCGCGCGGGGCGCCGCATGGACTATAACGAACTCACCCCGGATGCTCTTGTCGCCGCGATGTCTGAAGAGATCGTTCGCCCAGCCGACTACCGCGATGTTGAGACGGATGGGGCGGCGCGAGCCGCCGCCATGCTGGCGCGATTGCTCTGAGGCTGCTTTCCGCTCTGCCCAACGCGCAAAAAAGGCCGCACATCTCGTCGTTGCGACGGTCTGCGCGACCCGCGAAAGAGATTACTCCCGCTATTCACCCCGCTCGGGCCGCGTCGCAGCAGCGAAGGATCTCTCAGTTAGCGACAATGGTCTCAGGTACGCTTAGGAGCGAACTTAGGATCGGACGACGGTGACTTCACAGGAATCGGATACGCTCGCAACCCGGGGCGGGGGCAGCGGCATTCCGCTCATTCCGCATGGCTTCGTTGAACGCCCACGACTGCGGTCGCTGCTTAATGCGTCCCAGGATGCCTCCCTCATTGTCGTGCGCGGTTCTGGAGGTTCCGGCAAGTCCGGACTCGTCGCGTGGTGGTTACGCGACTCGTCCCCGGTCCCCGCGCACGGTCAGCGCGCCCTATGGGTATCCCTTGACGACGGGGCCCATTCACGGGCCAGCTTTTGGCGTCGCATCGTGGGCGCGTTCCAAGCCGTCGGGGCGGTCACCGACGACAGCCCCCTCTCCAATGTCATCTTGGGCTATGCCGGGCTTGACGATGTTCCTGGCTTAGTGCTTGCCCAACTCGAACATGATCAGATCAAAACCCATCTTGTACTCGATGATTTCCACACTGTCGATGAGGACAACACTCTGGATGTCCTCTGGCTGCTGAAACAGAGTCGATGGCTAAGAGTCACCATCACAACGCGTCGCCGCGGGCGATTCGAAGACGTCGACGTCGCTGCACGCATCCACTCAACCGTTATTACCGAAGAGGAACTGGCTTTCACCGCCGAAGAGACCGATACTCTCATTGTTAACGACTCGAGGTTCTCCGCGGAGCACGCTCGGGTTGTTCACGCTGCCACCAATGGCCACCCTCTGGCAACACGAATTGCCGCAACGCTGCTGCTCCAACGCCCCCAGCTGTTGAATGCGACGATGGCAGAATCGGAAAGCCTGACGCGCCAGTTGTCAGCCAGTATTGCCCAGAGTCTGTTGCCAGCATTCGCTGATCCTCGTCACCTTGAGTTCGCTACCGTGGTGGCGCTTCCGCCCGAGCTTCCGGTCGCTCTGGCCAGCGCCCTCAGCGGACGCGCACCTGCTGATGTGCGGGTGCTTCTTGATGACTTCACCAACGAGGGATTGGGCGAGTACCGGCAGGTGGGCGCGGAGCTCGTGTTCCGCTTTCATCCGCTGGTGTCGGAAGCACTTCGCCTTCGCGCGATGCGCACCCTCAGCGATCGCCAGCTGAATTCAGCGCAGCTGGAGAGCGCCCGTCACCTGAGCCTCGCCGGCAATGGGCTTGAAGCTCTCAAATTGTTTATCGCGGCGGGTGAGTACGAACTTGTCTGGCCCACGATGGCCGAACACTTTTCTGAACTCATCATTTATCAGCAAGATGAGCTTCACGCCCTGTTGAGCTCGCTGCCGCCTGACATCCTTGCTCGGCATGGAACAGCTGCGATCTCCTTGGCTATTGTTATGAGCGAACGCGAGCAGATGCCATCTGCACGATTGCGGCAGCTCGTCGCCCAAGGAATCGATGACATCGACTCACGGGACACCGGATCACGTCCCGAGCAGACTTTGCTGTTGTCTCTGGCACGTTTTGCGGGCTTCCGCGCCGCACGTCGCTACGAGGATGCCGCAGCAGAGGGCGATAGGTTCGTTGCTCAGATCGAAACGCTCTTCCCGTCGCTGCCACAGGCCTCCGTGCACTCGGCGGGCGCGGGTCTCGTGCAAGTCGCCATCACGCACATCCTGCTTGGTCACTGGCGCCGCGCCCTGCATGTCGCCCACCTGATCTCTGCTGATGACCACGAGGGGCGTGCACAGCATCGCGTAGGCCTGCTTGCCTATGTCTACGCTTTCACCGGGCACATGCACGAGGCTGCTAGACAGCTGGAGCAGATCACTCACGCCGACCGCCCCGGATGGCGCACGAGCGTACCGTCCACCGGCTGGCACATCGCGATGGCCCTAGGCGCACTCGAATCAGGGAACGTCGATCGAGGCCTCGCTATGATCTCTGCCCTCGATGCCCGCCTCACCCATCTTGAGCACTGGCCTGTGGTGTTGTGGACCCGCGCACGGCTTCGCCTCGCAGATGGGCACCCTGACATTGCCCTTGACGAGCTTGAATCCGGCATGCAGCAGAACGAGTTCCGGCCGCTGAGCGAGTATGCTCGCACGCTACTGCAATCGATGAAAGCCGACCTGCATCTGGCTCTTGGCGAACGCGAGCGGGCTCAGCGGGAGCTCTCAAAGATCCCGGCGACGTCCACGAGTTATGCTCCGCTGCTCAGTCGCAAAAGACTCGCGTTAGCCTCTGCTGACAATACTGTTGCCGCAGACGACTTCGACCTTGATGCGATTCGTGAACACGGGACGGCGCGAGAGTACGCTGAAGCATTGCTACTAAACGCTGCCGACAAAACCCGACGTGGTCAGGAAGAATCTGCACTGACCTCCCTCCGCCGAGCGGCCGATGTGATGTCGCGCCATGGACTCACCAGCCCGAGCATGATGGTTCCGCACGGCGACCTCGGGGCGTTAGCCGTTAGCCGAGCGCCTGAACTGGCGGGGCTTTTCGATTCTGGCCCGGGAGCTTACAGTCACATCGCCCTCGTCAACCCGCTGACCCCGAGAGAACGAGAAGTTCTTGCCACCCTCGCTCGTGGCTCCACGCTTCACGAGGTCGCCGGCACACTCTTCGTTTCTGTCAACACGGTGAAGTCACAATTGCGATCGGCCTACCGAAAGTTGGGCGTGACATCGGGCACTGACGCGGTACGCGTTGCAACCGACCGTGGCTATATACCCCGCAACTAGAGGCATACCTCGCTTCGCTAAAAGGACAAACAAAAGCGCACGGCTCGAAATACGTTCGGGACGCTTGAGACGTCCAATATGGACGAGAAACGGTGGACCCTAGGAGATTTGAACTCCTGACCTCCTCGATGCGAACGAGGCGCGCTACCAACTGCGCCAAGGGCCCGTAACTACGAAGACAACAGTATCACTCAGCCCCGGCAACTCGGAACGGATCTCAGTCTCGATCGAGGCATCACGAGCGAACCGCATCGACATCAACCTGACGGAGACGAATCGTCCTTCTAGCTAGCGCGGCGGCGGCGTTCCAGCGCAGCATTCAGGTCGAGAGCATCACCGCGGTCGTCGATGATCCCCATACCTGCGAAGCGGCTGGGGGCAGCTGCGGCGGGCGTCTCGGCAGGCGCAACCGGCGAAGCCTGGGTTTCCCGCGGGGGTTCCGTCTCACGGGCGGCCGCGGCAAGCGCCGCCGAGTTGGCGCGCAGAGCACGTTCGGCAGATTCTGCTGCAGCCCGCAGCTCACTATCGACTTCTCCTGCTTGACGTGCAGCGGCAACAGCAGCCGCGGGAGCGTTGCTGCGAGTCAGATACATCGGCTTGGGTACCGGAACAGGGGTCCAGCTGACTTTGGCTGTCACGTCCTCAACGGCAGCTTCTGACGAGAGCACGATGCGACGGCGCGGTGCGGCTGCTCGTGGGTCGGGTGCTTCCTCAAGGCGACGGGCGCGGGCACGTTCGGCGAGCCTCGACAGCATTACGCTGGCGCTGATACCCGCGATCACGGCAGCCGAAAGAACCAGCCAAGTGCCGGCGATGCTGGCTGCCCCTGCGACGAGAATCATACTGACGTTCACGACAGCGACCACGATGCTAGCGAGCAACACGAGCGCGGTGAAGGCGCGGGTTCGACGAAGCCGGCGAGCCGAAAGCGCGACCACTTCTTCACGGGTGGGGGGAACGACCGCTCGCCCCACCGCAACGGGCCCCTGGTGGGCACGTGCTTTCGCGAGTTGCGCAGCTTGTCTGGCCACAGCTTCTGCGCGTACCTCGTCGGGCACTTCGGAAGTTTGGGCAAGAACACGGATGGTCTGCTGGAGCCGAACGGCATTACGTTCGGTCGCCAAGTATTCACGGCTCTTGAACCAGCTAGGAACCAGATACACGAGCCACAGCGCGGCAGCGAGCGCGATCATGATGCCGCCGCCGATGCTGGTGAGTTCCATGGCTAAACGGTACGACCATCAGCGAGATACTGCCTGTCGGCACGCGGCAGGATCGTCAAAAGTTGCTGTGAGTCAGCCAAATACGGCCACCGATCTGTTCGAATATTCCGGTCCCACCGAGCTGGAGGAATTACGAAACCTCTGCGCGAGAATGGGTGAAGTTGGCCTAGCGTCGTGGAATGTTCATGGGCTGCGCCGCCCGCAATCGGTCTTCGGCAGGAATGTGTGCCTCCTGCTCGGGAGCCGCGCCCGACTGCCACCGACGGAGGACACCTTGGGGAACCTCCTCGACGGTGAGCCCAAAGCAGAAATGGTCACGCCAGTCGCCGTCGATGTGGATGAAGCGACGCCGAAGTCCCTCATAGCGAAAACCCAGCTTTTCAACGACCCGCAAGCTCGGGGCATTCTCGGGGCGGATGCAAATCTCCATCCGGTGCAACCCGAGTTGAAAGAAGCAGTAGTCGGTGGCCAACGCTACCGCCGTGGGGGTGAGCCCTTTTCCGGCAAATCGTTCCGAAACCCAATACCCGATCGTCGCCGAAGCCAGCGAACCGTAGCTGATCGACGAAACGTTAAGCTGACCGGCGATGTCACCGTCATACTCGATGACAAACGGAAGCCCCGCTCCCACTCGCGACTGTTGGAGCAATCCTCGGATGCTCGACTTGACATCAAACGTCACCGGCCCGACGGGGCTCGTTGCTTCCCACTTGCGCAGCCATCGGCGGTTGTCGCGAAGCTCCTTCTCTAGAGAGCGCGCATCTCGTACCCGGATCGGACGAATACTGGTGTCTCCGTCGCTAAGCGTCGGAATGCCGAACGCCACTCGCTATCCCAGAGTTGAACTGAACTGCTGTAGCCAAGGCCGCAGTTCTGGGCCCAAATCTTCACGATCAACAGCGAGCTGCACGATGGCCTTGATGTAGTCAAGGCGGTCCCCGGTGTCGTAACGACGACCACGGAATACAACGCCGTAGACACCTCCGGCAATGTTGTGCTCCGCCATCTCAAGCAGGGCATCTGTCAGCTGAATTTCGCCACCCTTGCCAGGGTCGGTTCGTTCAAGAATTTCGAAGATCTCGGGACGAAGCACGTAGCGGCCAATGATGGCCAGATTCGACGGCGCTGTGCCTTGAGCCGGCTTCTCCACGAGTCCAGTGATGCGAACCACGTCGTCATCGCCTGTCGCTTCGACCGTGGCAATGCCGTACATGTGGCTAAGTGCTGGGTCGACTTCCATGAGCGCAATCACCGTAGCGTTGCGGCCAGCCTGCTCATCGAGCATGCGCGAAAGCAGCACATCTCGGGTGTCGATGAGGTCGTCACCAAGCAGAACCGCGAACGGCTGATCTCCGACATGCATCTTGGCGCGGAGCACAGCATGGCCGAGTCCGCGTGGGTCGCCCTGACGCACGTAGTGCATGTCGGCGAGATCATTGGAGAATTCGACCTTCTTGAGGCGATCGGTATCGCCCTTCCGTTCGAGAGTCGCCTCGAGTTCGGTCATTCGGTCGAAATGGTTCTCGAGCGCATTCTTGTTGCGCCCGGTCACCATCAGAACGTCGTTGAGGCCAGCGTGGACCGCCTCCTCCACCACGTATTGGATGGCCGGCTTGTCAACCACCGGCAGCATCTCTTTCGGCATTGCCTTTGTTGCCGGTAGAAAGCGGGTGCCCAGACCTGCGGCAGGAATAACAGCTTTGGTTATCTTCGGTGCCATAAGTACAGGGTAATGGGACTGTCTCCTAGAATGTACACATGACCGACGATGTCAGTCACGATAAACGTGCACTCCGGGCCGAATTACGCGAACGCCGCCGCATCTGCACCGTCAAAGAGCGGGAGGAGTATGACGCAGGCGTTACCGCGAATCTCATCGAACTCACTACCCAGCTTGGCTCCAGGTCGGTTGCCGCGTACCTCTCCACCACCGATGAGCCCGAAACTCGTGGTTTCCTACGTTGGGCGTGCGATCAGAACATTTCGGTACTGCTGCCCATTTCGCGCACAGACGGACTTCTCGACTGGGCACCGTACGATGGCAAAGACGAAGACTTGGATCTCATTGGCATGCCGGCGCCAACGAGTGAAGTTCTCGGTCCGATCGCCATCAACGATGTCGACTTGATTATCGTTCCTGCAGCATCCGTAGACCGTTCAGGGATGCGCATGGGGTGGGGTCGAGGCTACTTCGACAAGACACTCGGATCAATGGAAGCGAAGCCTCCGGTCTACGCCGTAATTTTCGACAACGAATTCGTTGATGCCGTACCCACAGAGATTCATGACCAACCAGTTAATGGAGTTGTTACCCCTTCGGGGATCGTGACCATTACCGAGCACCACTAAAGGATTCCGTGCCTACCTATTCCTACCGCTGCACCGAGTGCAGCAATGCTTTCGACATTCAGCAATCGTTCACCGACGACTCGCTCACGGTGTGCCCCTCATGCAAAGGAAAGTTGCGCAAGGTGTTTTCCGCTGTCGGTGTAACGTTCAATGGCTCCGGTTTCTACCGCACCGACTCGCGTTCAGGGTCAAGCTCTGGCTCGTCGAGCTCGCCTTCGACAAAGCCATCTAGCGCTGGCTCTTCCGGATCCGCGTCGTCAAGTTCTGCATCTTCCAGTTCGCCGAAGGCCAGCTCATCCTCATCGGCTTCCTCTTCACCTTCCGGCGCTAAAGCGTCATAGTGGTCCTGTCCCTCACCTCAAGGAGAAATGATGTTTAGCGGATTCAAGACGTTTATTCTGCGCGGCAACGTAATCGACCTGGCTGTAGCCGTTGTTATCGGCGCCGCATTCACAGCAGTTGTTAACGCATTGGTGGCGAGCGTCTTCAACCCGCTCATCGGCGCACTCTTCAATGCCGAAAGCCTTGAGACAGCGTTCCCGCTGGTCATCCCGAACGCCGGTGGCGACGATGCCGTCATCTACTTCGGTGCGGTCATAGCCGCTCTCGTGCAGTTCTTGCTCGTCGCCGTCGTGGTCTATTTTGCGATCGTCGCGCCCATGAACTACGCGAACAAGCTAGCCGAAGCACGCAAGGCGCCGGCCGAAGAAACACCTGCTGGCCCGACCGAGACCGAACTATTGATCGAGATCCGCGACCTCCTCGCCGCTAAACAGGTCTAGAAACTCGCCCTAGCGGCGGTCGGATTGTGCGCGAACGGCCAAGGCGCCTACCCCCAATGGGGAGGTTTGTCGCCCTTGAGCCGTTCATCATTTTCGTTGTCGCGGTGCCGCTCCGGCTCCGAAACCGGATGTGGGTCAGACCCCTCCGGGGGCGTGGTCGTTACTCGGCGTCGTTTCGTGGGCTTCGACCGCCGTTCACCTTCAGCGGAAATCTCCGACTCCTCGGTGTGCTCGCAGTTCATTACTACTGCCCTGGTCGCGCCGGGGGGATGACCACAATGGGTTCAGTCGTCGGCGCGGGCTCCGCTCCGAGCATCCGTGCAACCTTGTCTGCGACCTGATCTGGGTCGCTGAAGAGCTCAAAGGCGTGCACTCGCAGATAGTGCCACCCGAGGCGCCGCAACAGTTCCGGACGCAGACGCAGTGATTCGCGAAGGCTCGAGTCCTGCACCATGGTGTCCGTCTCGATTGTTCCGCAACGACCGCCACGCGAGGCAACGAGCCCCAGCTTGCCTCGGTGGCCAAGCGCCACCCGCAGCCCGCGCTGTTCGAGACGCCGCGCAAGATCCACCAGCATCGGATCGCTGTCGTCGGGGATCGGCACCTCAGAGGATCGGGCGTCTACTTCGTCAAGCACCTCGGCTAGGGCAACCGCACCATGCTTCATGCGACCATCATCGAGATCTTCGGAACGGAACGAGGTCACGATTTCGAGCGAACGACGCGCGCGGGTCATCGCGACAGCGAGTAGGCGCTCTCCCCCAGGCTCGCCAAGCGATCCGAAGTCGGAGAGTACGCGACCGTGAGGTGTGCGCCCGTATCCGATGGAGAAGATGACTCGATCGCGGCTTTGGGCCACGGCCTGATCGATGGTGGTCACCGTGAACGGTTCGGCACGATCGCCGATGATCACATCGAGCAGTTCTGGGCGTCGACGGCTAACGGCATCCAGCACCGCCTGCATGACACGCACGGAATGCACGGGGCTTGCCGTGATCACCATGAGTGACTCTTGTGGTCGTTTTGTGGCATGGTCGAGCACAAGCTCGACTACACGAGACACTTCGGCGTCCGGGCTTTCGACAGCGCCAGAATCCGGGTCGGGCATCCCGACACCATCGGCAACGTAGCTGACGGCGAGGCTGCCGTGGCCGAGGAAACTTCCGGCCCACGGCAAGGATTCGATTTGGCCACCGTAAAAACGACGGTTCACGAGTTCAGCAAGCTCCTCGCCACCCGGCCGGTAGCTGCGCGTGAGGGTGAGCGTCGTCAGTAGCCCGCTCAGCCGTGCGAAGGCAGAATCCTCGACGAGAGCTTCGCGAGCATCGTCGTCTTGAGGCTGGGGAGCATCGGTTGTCGCGTCACGCACCGCCAACTCGAATAGCGTCGGAGATTGGATTACGGGGTCACCGACAACAACAACCTGCTTTGCGCGACGGATCGCGCCCACCGTTTCGGCCACGGTCACCGCACCAGCATCCACCAAGAACACCGTGTCGAAGGGCATTGTGTCGACCACCGAGTCGATCTCGTAAGGCGAAGCAAGCCATACCGGAGCGATGGTCCTCGAAAGGTGTGGCGCGGAAGTCTGCACCTCGAACGACGTCAGTCGTTCCTTCGACAGCGCACGCTTAAGGGCACTGGCCTCATCTGGCCAGTCGACGAGGCCAATCTTCCAGTTTTCGGCGATCTGCCAGGAGAGCTGTTTGGCGTTCGCCGAAGCGTGGGCCTCATCGACAAGCCGGAAGTCTGCTTCGAGCCGGTCTACGACAGAGGTGTTCGCGTTCAGAAGTGCGCGGTCTTCTTCGAGCATCAGATCGAGGGCAGATTTCCACCACGACAGTTCAAGCTCTGCGGCAACCTGGTCCTCGGGGACGTGGCGCTCGGCGAGATCATCGATCAAAGGGTTCAGCTTCAGGTCACGCAGACTACCCATGAGGGCGGTACGTTCCTGCAAGTTGTTGAGCACATCGGACTCGGCCGCGAGCGCCGAAATCTTTTCCAGCAGGAACGGGATAGGCAAGCTCGACAGAGTCATGTGGGAATCGCTGATTCCCAACGGCAGGTCGAGAGCTTTGAGGTCTTCTGAGACCTGCTGGTACGAGCGCTGGACTTCGCCGATCCCGACGGGCACGGCGGGGCTTGCCCCCTCCGCGACGAATCGGTGCCAGAGCACGCGTTGCTTTTGGATCCGGATCAGTGCACCGTGCATGTCTGGCACGCGCACGCCGGGTCGCACATACTCCAGTGCAAGCTTTTTGAGACGACGGCGATTCGCGCTCGTCATGTCGGGGAACTCGCGACGAGGAGCTGTCGCCGCAATCAGCTCGGTGATCGCACGGTCAAACACTGTGGGCACGAAACGGTCAAGCGTCTCCCGCAGGTCCACCAGAAGCCTCAGATACACACCAAGCTCGTCGATGCTTTGGAAAGGCCGCATGCGTGTGTTCGATACGAGACGGTTGGCAACTTCTAAGAGGTCGGGCAGTTGCCCGTTGACGCGCTGAGCGATCTCGTGAGCCTTGAGCGCTTCGCCGCCGTTGGCGAACTGGGCACCATACCAAGGCGAATCGCCTGGACCGTACTTGAATTCACCGAGCTTGGCCGCAGCAATAATCACACCGGTGGCGGCGCTACGATCATCCGCCAACTTCTCTACCGCTTCACGCGACAAGCGCGCGGTCGTCGAAGGCGGATTCGGAAGCAGGGCAAGCCGGCTGAGCTCTGATACACAGTCGAGAACAGACACGCCGAGGTCCTCGTGCGCTACCGACATCGACTCCCGGTAGTCGAGCATGATTTTGCGCAAACGCAGCAGTGCTTCGTCGACATCTTCAATCTGCGGGCTGCTGGCTTTTTCGCTGCGAGAAATGGAGCGGATGATGTCACGGCGAAGAGTTCGCGGTGCCACGGCGAGGCCCGGCAATCCGATGTCGTTGAAACGATCAGCGATCGAATGCAGAGTTGCTCGTCGCGGACTGACCACCAACACGCGCTTGTTGTGAGCCACGAGGGCACCCACTGCATTCACGATGGTCTGCGTGCCTCCGGTGCCGGGCAGCGTTCGCACGACGACGGAGTTTCCTGCTTCGATCTGTGCGATCACGTTTTCTTGCTCCGCGTCGGCGTCGAGCAGCAAGTTGTCGGTCTGTGGCGCACGTTCATCGGCCGAAAGCGCGGGTACGGGGGTGTAACCCTGTTTGATGGTCCATGCTGCCGCCGTGTTGCCGGCAAGCGCATCCAAAATGGGGTGCTGCAGGTCGGCGGCGTCGTCGGCAAGCCCACGAGCAATATCCGCGAAAGACGACACCACAAGTCGAGGGCTGACAGCGAAAGAATCTATATGTGAGGTGAGGCCCCGAAGTCGATCGATGACGGGGTTGGGCTTGAAGGTGCCATCCGCGTCGGTGAGGGCCACAAAGGACTCAGCGTCGAGACGCAGCCGGAACTGCTCATCGAGAGCGCGCGCTAGGGCGGGATTCAGGAAAGCTGTGCCTCGGAGCTTGAGTTCGAAGTCGCGGCCGTGTCGACGGATCGCCAGCGGCCGCAGCAATACGGGAGCGCAGTATTCGACGTCGTCATGGGTCCAGCGTGCAATTCCGATCCCCAGATGCACCGAATCAATGCCGCGAGCCGTCGCTAGCTCGAGGCCTTTCGCCGCAACCGCTCCGGCGGCAATCTTCGCCGACCGCAGAGCGACATCATCTCGGATCAGACTCGACAACAGAGTTCGTTTTCCGGTAATGAACTGGGCAAGCCCACCGGGATGGGTCGTGGAGAGATCCACTCGTGTTCGAGGAGAATCAACCAAATGGAGCAGTGGCGACCGCCCGCCAAGTTCTGACAGTTGTGTACGCCACGACGTCCAGATTGGCTCAGCTACGTTTCCAGCCATAATGTTCGGCTCACCAAAACTCAGCGTATGAGGCGCTGTTACTTGAACGTGGGCGTGGGCGTGCTCATTTTCGGCGCGGTCAACATCGTGGTCGACCGAATCCGGGTCCACCGTGAAATCGTCGGTAACTCTATCTGCACGCCACACAACGCCACCTTAAGCGGCGAACCGCAATAAAGCCCGCAACCTGAACGAGTTTCGTCAGACTCATCACTCAGCTTCGCCCCGACCGTTCGGGACAGACGTCCGTAGAATGCGATGCATGGTGCCCCTCGACCTGCCCCTTCTCGTCGCGACCGACACGGTCGGATTCGTGCGCGGCACGTCGGTCGCCATCATCGCATTCGTCGTGGTCGTGGTCATTGTCGGCGCCGTCTCCTTCGTCGTATTGTTTCGTCGCGGCGGTGATCGCGGTATCCGCGGCACATCAGCTCAAGCCGCCCTTGAGTCGCGCACCGCTGGGCTGTTGGTGATGCTGGATGATCGCGTGCGTGAGGCAGACAACGAGCTCGGGTTCGCGATCGCCCAGTTCGGCCCCACCGCCGCCCACGATTTCGCACAGGCTGTGAGCGGCGCGCGCGCTCAACTCACGGAAGCCTTCCGGCTTAGTCAACAACGTGATACCACCTCCAGTTCGGCGGCCCAGTTGCGCCGCCGACTCGCCTTGCAGTCGACAGCTCTGTGCGAACAGGCCCTCGCTAGCCTTGAACGGTACGACACTGCATTTGCGCAACGACGCCAGCACGAAGTCAGTGCGGCAGTCACCGCAGAGCAGCTGAGTTCCGATTCCAGAAGGCTACGTAATCGACTGGAGGCTGCTGCTGCTTCGATCATTGCCGCCCGCGAACGCTACAGCGCATCGGTGATTGCGGCGCCTCAACGTCAACATGACGAATGTCGCGAACTAACGGCGCGTGCCGACTCGTCCCTGGCTGCTGCGGCGGCAGGCATCAGCCCTAGCGGCGTGAACGCTGTTGCCGATGAGCTGCATTCGGCCGCGACCCTTCTCCATCGCGCGGGGAACGTGCTGGCAAATGCCGAGCGCTCGCTCGCCGAGCTAGTCGAAGCCGACGCCGCGGTCAGCCGAATGCGCGAGGCATCTGACCGCGACGCGCACGAAGCCAGAGTCGCCCGCGATTCCGCCCCCGACCCGCAGAGCGCAGCGCGCATCCAAGCAGCAATCTCATCGACGGAGAGCGCACTGGAGCAGACTGCTTCGCACTCAGGAGCGATTCACGACCCGTTCGCACAACTGGCACTGCTCAGTGACGCGTCGACCGAGCTGGACACCGCACTCGCGAGCGCGCGGAACCAACAACAACGCTTCGAACACGCACGTGCCGCCTACCAAGGAACCTTGGTGGCGGCACGAAGTCAGATTGCGGTTGTTCGCGAGCTTGTGGGCAGGGGCGGGGTTAGCGCACGCGCCCGAACTCGCCTTGCAGAGGCGGAGCGACAGTTGATGATCGCTGAAGCCGAGACAGATCCAGTGGAGGCATTGGACGCCATCCGCCGGTCAGTGACTCATGCTCGAGATGCTGACGCTCTCGCCCGCTACTAGCAACAAGGGTCATCCGGGAATGCTGCCCGAACTAACCGCGCGACCAGAAACTAGGCCTTGTCTAGGACAGCGAAGTTCACGGCACCGTCATCACTTACCTGAGCGTCGAGAGTCTTGTCGTTGAGCGCAATGGCGGCGTTCTCTTCAAGAAAAACACGTGCGCCGTCGGCTTCAACAACCGCGTCACCCTCTTCGGGCGCTGTCACAACGGCAACACTGAGGTTTGGAGCACCGGGTTCACCGTTGATGCGGAGGCCGGAAGCCTCTGCGTTGGGATCTTGGTCAACAATCGTCTTGACGACCGTGGTGGCTGTTTCGGTGAGGGTGAGCATATGTTCGTCCTTCCAGGTTCAGCGAAATGAACCTTCAACGATTCCGTAGTGAACGACGGCGAGCAAGCCAGGACCATGATTGTGAGGCAACTCCCAAGGTCGGTGAGCCACAAGGTCATGTTGTTTTCGCACTGGGCGATTCCTCAACTCCGCACGCGGTAGAATTGGCTCTGGAGTGCCGGGAAGTCTGGTCGGCGAAAGTGTCGGCGACCCCGCCGACGACCCTCAACGTCTGGAAATCAGTGACCACATCCACCAAGAAGCCGAGCCCCCGCGTGCGAGTCCGCCGGTGGGTGACCATGGAGACGACCAGTGGCATCCTGCTCATGGCTGCTGCAGCCATCGCCCTCATTTGGGCCAATTCGCCGTGGCGAGCCGGCTACGCCGCACTGGCAGAGACCACTATCGGACCGGAATCTCTGCACCTCAACCTCTCGCTAGCGACGTGGGCTGCCGACGGGCTGCTCGCCATATTTTTCTTCGTGGTCGGTGTTGAGCTCAAGCACGAGCTCGTAGCGGGAAGTTTGCGTAAGCCTCGCGAAGCCGCCGTTCCTGTTTTCGCCGCGGTAGGTGGGATGCTGATCCCCGCCCTGCTCTTTGTGATTATCGTGCTGACCCTTGGCGATACCTCCGCTCTGCCAGGGTGGGCTATTCCGACGGCGACGGATATCGCGTTCGCCCTAGCGATCCTCGCCATTTTCGGTCGTGGGCTCCCGCGCGCGCTTCGTACATTCCTGCTGACAATGGCCGTCGTCGACGATCTCCTGGCGATCATCATCATCGCCCTCTTCTACACCGAGAGCATCGACCTCGTGTCGCTGCTGCTCTCACTTGTCGCTATCGCCCTCTTCGGGTTTGTTGTGCGGTCACGTAGGCCACACTGGTGGCTGCTAGTTCCTCTAGCGCTCATCGCGTGGGGATTCATGCACGACGCGGGAGTGCACGCGACGATCGCTGGAGTGATTCTCGGATTCACTGTTCCCGCGAAGCTCATTCATGGCGAGAAAGAGACCCGAACCCACGTCTTTGACGATGCGGTGCGCCCCACATCCTCCGGCATCGCGTTGCCTGTCTTCGCCTTCTTTGCGGCCGGAGTCTCGCTCGGGGGCGACGAGAGCGCCAGTTCGGTGGTCATGCAGCCTGTTGTCGCCGCCATTGTGCTCGGTCTCGTCGCGGGAAAGGTCATTGGCGTGCTGGGCACGACGGCACTGATCACCAAGGTAACCAAGTTCCGTCTCGCCGATTCCATCGGGCTTCGCGACCTACTTCCAATTGGTTTCCTCACGGGAATCGGGTTCACTGTTTCTCTACTCATCGCGGAACTCTCGTTCCCCGACTCCGTGCACACCACAGGCGCAAAACTCGCGATCTTGATTGGTACAGCAGCAGCAGCGATTCTTGCCGCGTTTAGCCTTCGCTGGGATTCACGACTAGCCCGCAAGCGCGATATGAACGAGGATGGCATTCCCGACCGCGATAAAGCCCTCATCGAAGACGAGGACTAAACTCGCACCTCTGAGAAGGGACGCACTGTGTCCGACCCGCTGAGTGACCATGTCGATTATGGCCAAAAACCGCTCGACGACTCGGACGTGCTCGACGATCCGATCGAGCAGTTTCGGCTGTGGTTGGCCGATGCGGGCAGAGCCAAGGTGTATGAGCCCAATGCGATGGTGCTTTCGACGGCAGATCCCAGTGGTGCCCCCAGCAGCCGCACCGTGCTGCTGCGTGCCATCGACGATTCCGGCTTCGAGTTCTTCACCAACTACAGCTCGATCAAGGGTCGCGCACTCACCACGAACCCTGCGGCGGCGCTGGCGTTTCCCTGGTACCAGATCCACCGACAGGTGCTCGTTCAGGGTACTGCTCGCCCCGTTTCAGCAGCCCTATCGGACGAGTATTTCGCTTCTCGACCGCGCGGCAGCCAAATTTCCGCACACGCCAGTGCCCAATCCCAGCCCATCTCCTCTCGCACACTGCTAGAGAAACGAGTGGCTGAACTCGAGCGCGAGTTCGCCGGCGGTGCGGTGCCACGACCAGATGACTGGGGTGGCTTTGTCGTCAAACCCCACATCATCGAGTTTTGGCAAGGCCGCAGCTCGCGTTTGCACGATCGGGTGCGCTTCACTCGCGCAGCATCGGGAACGTGGGAGCACGAGCGCCTACAACCGTGACCCGCACCGGAACGTAGACCTCCTCAAGCCGCATCATTGGCTGCGCCCAGCGGCCAAGATTCCGCGGTTTCGCGCACGGCCATGGGCGGACGCGGTGCTGCGGTGCATCCTGTGTGGTAACGCGCATGACCGGGTTGCCCGTTAACACCAAAAGAGGGACACAACCGCGTTAGCAGTTGTGTCCCTCCCGAGGTTGAAGGCCTTACTTAGCCGACACAGTCTCCTGAGCCGACAAGCTGTAGCCCGACTCGCCGTGGACGACGAGGTCAATACCAGCAATCTCCTCTTCAGAGGTGACGCGGAATCCAATGGTCTTCTGAATGACGGTTCCGATCAACCAGGAAGCAGCGAACGAGAAGATCGCGACTGCGAAGACGCTGATCGCCTGAACTGCTAGCTGTCCTGCATCTCCACCAACGAAGAGTCCGGTGTCGGTTGCGAAGAAGCCGAGGTAGAGCGTACCGATGATTCCGGCGACGAGGTGGAGTCCCACAACGTCGAGCGAGTCATCGAAACCAAGGTTGAACTTGAGCTCAATTGCCAGTGCACAAACAGCACCGGAGATGAGGCCGAGCAGCAGAGCCCAACCAGGTGTGAGGTTTGCACAAGCCGGGGTGATCGCAACGAGACCAGCAACTACACCAGAAACGGCGCCAACGGCGGTGGCCTTTCCGGTGCGGAGCTTCTCAACAACGATCCATCCGAGGATTGCTGCGGCGGGAGCGGCGAGCGTGTTGAACACGATCAGGCCGGCTTCGTCTGCGTCGCCAGCGGCACCAGCGTTGAATCCGAACCAACCGAACCAGAGCAGTGCTGCACCGATGAGAACGAGGGGAACGTTGTGAGGCTGCGTGATGTCCTTGTTGAAGCCAACGCGCTTGCCGAGAACCAGGGCGAGACCAAGAGCTGCAGCACCGGCGTTGATGTGAACCGCGGTTCCACCGGCGTAGTCGATTACAGCCGGGAGGCCACCGAGGATGTCACCGAGGTTTCCGATCCAGCCGCCACCCCAGACCCATGCTGCGACGGGGAAGTAGACGAGCGTTGCCCAGATTCCGGAGAAGATCATCCACGGTCCGAAGCGCGCACGGTCGGCGATGGCACCCGAGATCAGGGCGGTGGTGATGATGGCGAAGGTTCCACCGAATGCAACAACAAGGAGGTCAGAGCCGGCGACGCCTTCTTGACCGAAGTTGCTGAACGGGTTACCCGCGAAGGACCAGACGGAACCGTCGATCGCGCTCATGTTTGCACCGATGAGGATCCAGAGAACGGCAACCAGGCCGAGCGATCCGAAGCTCATCATCATCATGCTGACTACTGACTTCTCTTTTACGAGTCCACCGTAAAAGAATGCCAAACCGGGGGTCATAAGCAGCACTAGTGCAGTGCTAATGAGTACCCAAACCACTGTATCCATCTCAACCTCTTTCGATATGTGCGCCGAATGCACACGGGATGCTGTGGCGAGTCTCAATGGGCGTAAGGATAAAACACGCCCTTTGACTCGCAGGAATCAGCATCCCGTCCTAGCGTTTCGCGGGACCCTCAGTTATGTTTCGGGAACGTTAAACGTTCTGTCCCTGTGTTACGAGAACGTTTCGAAGCACCATTGATGTTCGGTTAATCGACTGCAGGAAGCCCGTAGAGTTGGCGCATGGATGACTCCACGCCTACGGCTGAACCCGACCACGGCCTCCCCGCAGCGAGAAAACAATCGCTACTGAGAACGCGCATCCGCCAGTTGACTACGCCGTGGTGGCGCCTCGTGTGGCTCGTAGGTGGCCTTGTCTGGGCTGTGGTGTTTAACGTGATCTACATCACCAGCGGAGGCACCGAAGAGTGGTGGGGCATCGCTTCGGTGATTCCCATTGGGGCTCTGCTGATTGATGTGCTTCGTGTTGAACGCTTAGAACGTGTCACCGAGCAGGCGCGTCAGGCGAAGCTGAAACAGTAGCAATCGGAGAATACTCCAGCGGCAGTACGCTACAGACTCCCCCAGGCCGATTCCTTCTACATCTTTCGGAGCAATACTGGGTGCTATGGACACCCCGATCATCCGCGCACAAGATATACGCAAGTCTTACGGACGCGGCCCAAATCAGTTCGATGCGCTTGGTGGCGTGACATTCGATATCGCCGAGGGCGAGAGCGTCGCGATCATCGGCAAGAGCGGTTCGGGAAAGTCCACGCTGATGCACGTACTGGCTCTACTGGATGCTCCAACGTCTGGAACTGTCGAGCTCGAAGGTGTCGACACGAGCACCCTGAAGGGGAAGAGCCTCAACCGTGCTCGAAATAGGACATTTGGGTTCGTGTTTCAACAGTTCTTTCTCACCGCTAACTCATCCGTCTTAGAGAACGTGATGCTCCCCATGAAGATCGCCGGTGTGCGTCGAAGTGAACGCAAACGGCGAGCCCTCGCCGCGCTTGAGCGGCTGGAAATGCTTGACAAAGCGTCGAGCAAAGCGCTCAACCTTTCTGGCGGTCAGAAGCAGCGTGCGGTAATTGCTCGCGCACTGGTGAATAACCCGCGCATCATCTTCGCGGATGAGCCCACCGGAAACCTCGACACCGCCACCGGCGCGGTCGTCGAAGACATCCTGTTTTCGTTGAACCGCAACAACGGCATCACGCTCATTGTCGTGACGCACGATGAGGAGTTGGCTGCCCGCTGTGATCGCCGCCTCTACATTCGCGACGGACAACTCGTAAACGACGATTCGGGGGTCGCCGCATGAACACCATCGATCTCGTAACCTCGGCCGCATCGAACACCTTCCGTTCGAAAACTCGCACCGTTCTGACGATCCTCGCGATCTTTGTTGGCGCGTTTACTCTCACCATCACCAATGGGCTTGGCACGGGCATCAACCGCTACATCGATGACACTGTCACTTCGATCGGCGCCGAAGACGTCATGACCGTCTCGGTAACCCAGGACGCTGGTGGCGGCTTCGGGGATGCCTCTGGTCCTGCCGAATATGATCCCAACGCGGTGGTCAGCGGCGGTTTTAGCCGGCCAGGATCCACTGTCGTGGCTCTGACTCCCGCGGACTTGGACGCTCTGGCCGCAATAGACGGCGTTCTCGATGTTGAAGCCACGAAATCTATCTCCCCCGACTGGATCCAGTATGGCGACGGCACAAAGTATTTGACCTCCGTCGGCGGTCTCGTCGCTGGCCAAACAGTGCAGCTTGCTGCCGGGGCCGCTCCCGCCGCGGATTCGGAGAATCTCGAACTGAATATCCCCGTCTCCTACGTGGAATCGTTGGGCTTTGGCGACGCAGCGGCTGCCATTGGCGAGACCCTGACAATTGCAGTCACTGATGCCGAACGAACCCAACACCTGATTGATGCCACCATCGTGGGTGTCGCTGAGGAGAGCATCGCGGCAACCGGTGCGAGCGGAATTGTGGTGAACACCGCGCTGACCGACACCCTGTACGAGACGCAAAACGTCGGCATCTCGGTCGATGAGCAGGAGCGTTACGCTCAGGCGAGCATCCGCTTCGACCCCGATTCAACTGATGAAGACGTCGCCGCTCTTAAGGATCGCCTCGCTGATGCGGGTTACACCGGCACCACCGTCGCCGACCAGCTCGGCACCTTCAAGACCATCATCGATGCGATCGTTCTTGTGCTGAATGCCTTCGCCATCATCGCGTTGCTGGCGGCAAGTTTCGGCATCGTGAACACCTTGTTTATGTCGGTGCAGGAACGCACCCGAGAAATCGGTCTCATGAAAGCGATGGGCATGGGCAGTGGAAAGGTCTTCGGGCTTTTCAGCCTCGAAGCGGTCTTCATCGGCTTCCTCGGTAGCGCGATCGGTGTCGGCATCGGGATGCTCGTGGGAACGGCCGTTAGTTCGGTTCTTGCTGATGCGGTGCTCGCCGATCTCCCCGGCCTCAATCTGATCGCGTTCGATCCGCTCTCGATCAGCGTCATCATTCTGGTCGTCATGGGTGTCGCGTTCCTCGCAGGCACTCTGCCCGCAGCGCGCGCGGCCAAGGCCGACCCGGTGGAGTCGCTGCGCTACGAGTAGCCGCCGCCGCTTGCACGACAACAGAAACGGCCGTGTACAGGAGTCCTGTTCACGGCCGTTCTGGCGTGCGCGTAGTGTGACGCAGCATCCGCCATAGAGCTCTAGCGGTTCAGCACCGCGTTTACTTCTTCGGCGAGCGCCGGCATAGCTTCTGCTGCGTCGAGGTCGTCGAAGTAGATGGCGTGGATGCGCTCGGTCATGAGGTCCTCGAGTTCGCTGTAGGCCTTCGTCATCGGGCGAGGCTTGCCGTAGGTGATCTGCTCAGCAGCAACCGCATAACCGGGCGTTGTCTCCATCAGGTCCTTGATCAGGTCCGTTTCGAGCGCAGAGACCCGCACTGGCAGGTAGCCGGTGCGCGACGAGGAGTAGGCGGCCTGCTCGGTGTCGCTCGTCCACTTCATGAACTCGAAAGCGGCAGCCTTCTCCTGATCCGTTCCGGTGTTGGCGAGGTAGATGTTCGATCCTCCGACCGAGACGCCACGCTGGCCGTTCTCGCCCGCGGGGATCAGCGAGACGCCGACATCCACTCCGTTGCCGGCAGCGAGACCGAGGATCGACTGAATGCCGCCGGAGCTGAGAAAGGTGAACGCGGTGTCCGCGCTACCGGCCGCTGCGAAGAATGCGCTCACGTCTGCCGCACCGGTGACCTTGATGAGGTCGCGGTCTTCGAGGTCGGCGATCCACTCGACGGTCTTGATGGCGCCCTCGGTGTCATACATCGATGCGGTTTCGTCATCGTTCAGGACGGCCGTTCCCCCGTACGAGTAGAAGAGTGCCTCCATGACCCAGAAGTCGTAGTCGCAGAAGATCATGGCCGGACCGCCGACGTAGTCGTGCGCTGCCTCGAGATATTCCTCGAACTCGTCGAAGGTTTCGGGGCCGGTTTCCTTGAGGCCAAGCTCACGCATCATGTCCTGGTTCACGTACATGACGGGAACGCTTCGCATGTGCGGGAAGGCGTACATGTCTCCATCCACGTAGAGGTTGTCGGTCTCCCCCATCTGGAAGTCTTCGTCGTCCATACCGGCAGCAGCCATGTAGGGCTCGAGGTTGAGAGTGGTCGTGGCGCGAGCGAAACGGTCGGTCATGCCGACCTCATCCACAAATATGTTGGGGAGAGTGTCGGCCAGCGCTGCCGCGTTGACCTTCTGCTCGGTCTCCACGTAGTCACCCTGGTAGTTGGCGGTGACGTGAATGTTGAGCTCTTCACCACGGGTCTCGTTGAACATGTCGACGAGTTCCTGGTTCACGTCTTCGACCGCAGCGGTCCAGAACTCGAGCTCAACAGTCTCTTCGCCTGGCTCATAGGTGAAGGTAGCGGCATCCGCATTGGCTGCCGTGCAGCCCGAGAGCAGAACCGAGCCGAGCGCAATCGAAGCGAGTACGCCGGCGCGTGCCCGGCCTCGCGAAGAACGGGTGGAGGACATGGTGGTGCCTTTCTTTGAGGGGGTTGGGATGGAGCGGAAGGGAAAAGTGGTGGGCATCACTTGACGCCCGTGTAGGTGAACGCAGAGATGATGTGGCGGCGGGCGAGCAGGAACACGATCAGGATCGGGACAACGAGGAGCATGTTTCCGGCCATCACGATCGTGGGGGCGATCTCGTCAAGCGCTTCCAGCCGCGGCACTGCCACCGGCAGGGTGCGAGCGGCATCCGTTGTTGTCCACACGAGCGGAAAGAAGTAGTTATTCCAGGTGCCGATGAAGGTGATGAGCCCGATTGTCACGATCGTTGGTTTTGCCAGTGGCAACATGATGCGCCGGATGATCGTGAACTCACTTGCGTGATCGAGTCGCGCCGCTTCGAGGAGACTGTCGGGAACCCGCATGAACGTTTGACGCAGCAGGAAGATGCCGAAACCGCTGGCCACAAACGGGAGAATGAGCGAAAGGTGGGTGTTGAGCAGCCCCATCTTGGCGTACATTGCGAACACCGGGAGAAAGATCAGCTGACCCGGGATCATCATCGTGGCGAGCACGACACCGAAGAGAACGTCGCGCCCCTTGAATTGGAACCGGGCGAACGCGTAGGCCGCCGGAACGATGATCAGAAACTGACCCAGCAGGGTCCCTCCTGTCACGATTGCCGAGTTGAGCGCGAAATGGCCGAAGTTCACTCGGTCGAAGGCTGCGACAAAATTGTCCCAGCGCACGGCGTCGACCCAGAACTGCGGTGGGATCGAGAGCGCTTCGGATGCCGTCTGAAACGCCGTGAGTACCATCCAGTAGAACGGGCCAGCGAACACCAGCACCAGCAGGATCGAGATAACAACGCGCGCGCTGATTCGGAGACCTTTCCCCAGCATCGCCGCGACGCGTGGCGCGGAGCGCCGCTGCGAGACCGGAGGTAGCGGGTTCGAGGCGGGACCATGGGAAGAACCGGGTGCCGCCGGTGGCGCGGGAGGAGCAATCGTCGTTGTCATCGGTAGTGCACTCTTTTCTGGAAGGCGCGGAAGTACAGAACAGTGATGAGGCCGACGAGCACCATCAGCACGACGGCAATCGCCGCGGCATAGCCAACCCGGTAGTACTCGAAGCCTTCGCGGTAGACGCTGAAGATGAGTGTGTTTGTCGAGCTTTGTGGCCCACCTTGCGTCATCACGTTGATCGTGTCGAAGGCTTGGAAGGAACCGATGACGTTGACGAGCACAAGAAAGAACATGGTCGGCGAGATCATCGGGATTGTGATGCGGCGAAACCGCGTCCAGGCTGAGGCGTTGTCGAGGTCGGCTGCCTCGAACAGGTAGCGAGGAATCGACTGCAGCGCCGAGAGGATGATGAGAGCGTTCAGGCCCACCGACTTCCACACCGATACGAGCACCAACGAGAACAGCGCTACCTGGGTGTCGGAGAGCCAGCCAACGGGCTCAAGCCCGAGTGCACTCAGGATCTGGTTGAACAGGCCGATGTCGTCATCCATCAACCACACGAATATGAGCGACACCGAGACGAGCGCGATCACGTTGGGGGCGAAACTGACGCCCTGCAGGAATTCGCTCAGCCAACCTTGGCGATTGAGGAACAGCGCCAGGATGAGACCGAAGATCATCACGAGCGAGACTTCCATGCCCATGTATACGAGAGTGTTTTGGATTACCTTGCCAAAGTCCGGGTCGCTGAAGAGCTCGGCGAAGTTGCCAAAACCGACGAATTTCATGGGGCCGCGAAGGTCCCAGGAGAACACGCTCAGCACGGCGTTGTAGCCGATCGGATACAGGTAGAAAACGGCGAGAATCACAAGTGCCGGTGCGATAAGCGCATACGGCAGCAGTCGCCGATCTCTCAACAGGGTGTCTTTCATGCGGAGACTACCTCGCGAACGGCACCCGGGATCGCGGGTTCGGCGATGCGTTCTTCGTTCGCGTCGAACCAGTGGATGTCCGTGGTTTCGACACGCACGAGAGCGTCGCCAAGCGGGCGGGCAATTTCATCGAAGCGTTTGATCGCAATTCGGGATCCGTTCGGCAGCGCCGCGCGGTACACGAGCTCCGCCCCCAGATTCTCGAGGGCGAGGATCGTGACCGCGAGCTCGGTTTCGCCGGGGAGCGCTGGGCGGCTCGCGTCGGCAAAGCTCAGTCGTTCCGGACGCACCCCGAGCCACTGGGCGCCGGCAGGAGCATCCGATGCCACATCCGCGCCGAAGGAATCGACGGGCAACACGTTCATCGGCGGGGTGCCGATGAAGCGGCTCGTGAAGACGTTCTGTGGTTTCGCGTAGAGGTCGGTCGGCTCCGCCTGTTGCTGGATTCTGCCCGAGTCCATGAGCACAATCGATGTCCCCATGCTCATAGCTTCGACCTGGTCGTGGGTGACGTAGACGAAGGTGGCACCGAGCCGCTCGTGAAGCTCGATGAGTTCGATTCGCATGTGCTGGCGAAGTTTCGCGTCGAGGTTGGAGAGCGGTTCGTCCATCAGGAAGACGGCGGGCTTCTTGACCATCGCGCGAGCGAGGGCGACGCGCTGCCGTTCGCCGCCGGAGAGGGCGTCGGGGTTCTTACGCAAGTGCGCGGTGAGCCCCACGGTCTCGGCGATTTCGTGGACGAGTTCTCGCCGATCCAACTTCGGGACTTTGTTGTTCCGCAGCCCGAATTCGATGTTCTCCTCGACCGTCATGGTCGGGTAGATGGCGTAGTTCTGAAAGACCATGGCGACACCTCGCCGCCCAGGAGCGACATCATCCACGACCTGTCCACCGATCGAGATGGTGCCCGTTGTGGGCTTCTCAAGTCCGGCGATCATGCGCAACGTCGTCGACTTGCCGCAGCCTGAGGGCCCGACCAGAACCGAGAAGCTGCCGGCTTCAATCGTGAGATCCAGACTCGGGATGATCTCCTTGTCGCCATACGACTTACCGATGTTGCGCAGTTCAATCTGACTCATGCGTGTGCCTCCGTGACGTGGGATGTGCGGTGTGATGGATGCTGGTTGCTGCGGTCGTGCTCGCTGCGGTTCTTGATGCCGCCGACATCGGGGCGGTTCGACATCAGGGCGTCGAGATCGAACTCGAGGATGCGGTCGGCGGCAGCGTCGTCGTCGACGGTCCAGGCGTTAATGCCCAACCCGTGCTCGCGCGCTTCCGCCACAAACTGCTGGTTGATTAGTGAGAAGTGAGGGTGCAGCACGCTCGCGCCGCAGCGACGGGCGTAGCCCGGCAGGTCAGCGATGGTTTCGATGAATGCAATCGCGGTGCTGAACTGCGGGTAGGCGCGGACAAAGCCGGCGACCGCGCGGTGGTTGATCGAGGAGATCAGCGTGGCGTCAACCCAATCGTGAGCCAGAACTTCGGCGGCGACGAGATCGTTGACCGCACCCCACGAGCTGGTGAAGTCTTTGGTTTCGATATTCACCCACAGACTTCGTTCGCAGGCGACATCGAGCACCTCGGAGAGCGTCGGAACGCGCGTCTCGGAACGGCTGAACTGACCCTCCCAGCCACGATCCGCGTTGAGTTCACGCAACTCGGCCAGGGTGAAATCTCGCACCCAGCCGACACCGTCGGTGGTGCGATCGACACGGGGGTCATGCATAACGACCAACTGACCATCGCGCGTGACGTCGACATCCAGCTCGATTCTTGTGGCGCCCATGTCGGCGGCGAGTTTGAACGCAGCAAGAGTGTTCTCTGGTGCGTAACTGCTCGCACCACGGTGGGCGATGATGCGGCCGCCGCTGTTCAAGCGGTCGGCGCTGCTGAGACTGGGCGCGGTCATTCTGATGCTCCTCGTCGGTCGAGAGCGGACTGATACGAGTCGGTAACCACGGCATCGACGCCGAGAGCAAACAGTTGGTCTAGTTGTTCCTCTTCAGAGACAGGCCAGAACGCGGCAACGAGGGTGGAGGCACACACCATTGCGGTGCGGTTGTCGCCGCCAACATCGCCCACGGCGGCTCCGACCGAAATCGGGTGCAGCGAGCGCGCTCCAAGCCCAGCCGCATACTCGGTGGATTCTTCCATCACCACGAGGTGTCGAAGCCCGACCTGCAGTTGCGGATGCGCTACCGAAATCGCGGCCATCGAGACGTGATTCGTCGAGGTGAGGGTTACACGGTCGTGGAGGTGGCGTTTACGCACCAGCTCCGCCACCGCGATAGCTGCGGGACTGGCACCGGCGTTGTGCTGCGGGTCTTCCTTCACATCAATCACGAGATGCGCATCAGAGCCCGCGAGCAGGTCAACGACTTCCGCCAGGGTCGGAATACGGGTTCCGCTGAAGCCGTCACGGCCACCGCCGATATCGAGGGTCTTGAGTTCAGCGAGGGTGAGGTCTTCAACGAGTGCAACCCTTTCACCCGGCGTATCGCTGCCGTTGACTAGACCGCGGGCTCCCGAGGCCATAGAGACGTGGGCGTCCCGAATAACCACGAGTTCCGCGTCGCGAGACAACCGCACCTCAACCTCGACACCGTCGACTCCGCTGCGCAGCGCCTGTTCGATGGCGGCAAGGGAGTTGGCTGGAGCGAGGTCTGCCGCACCGCGCCGGGCAAACACGAGCGTCATACGAGCACCCCAGCGGTTTCGCCAGCGGCCGCCCGGTGTGCCACGGCAACATCCGGAATATTCGTGATGATCGAGTCGACCCCCGCTGCAAGCAGCTGCTCAACCTGTTCGGATTCGCTCAGACTCGAGAACGGGACGGGCATCGTCCACGCGTTCACTCGTAGGTCCGCTGCGCGCGCCTGCGCCATCGTCTCCGGCGTGACGGCGAGCTGGGCCGGGTGGATGGCATCCGCGCTCGTCGTTGCCGCGTAGTTGCCGATCTCGTGCAGGGACATCATGTGCAATAGGCCGGTCTTCACGTCGGGGTGACTGCTCTTGAGCTCAGCCATCGAGGTGTGGTTGAACGACGAGAAGAAGACCTGCTCCACGAGGCCACGCCGCAGTACTTCGTCTGCGGCTCGACGCGCCAACTCGCCGTAAGCGTCGTCGTGGCGGTAAATATCCTTGACCTCGATGTTCAGCACAAGATCGCGCCGCTCAACAAGCTCGAAGATCTCATCGAGGGTAGGGATGCGGGCGCCGGCGTAGTCCCCAGGGTTTCCGGTTCCGAAGTCCAGGCTGCGCAACTCGTCGAAAGTGAGCTCCGATACCCGGCCCGTGCCATTCGAGGTTCGATCAACGGTGTCGTCGTGAATAGCGACAATCACCCCGTCGCGCGTGGCGTGAATATCGATTTCCATGCCATCCGCGCCCTGCTCAGCGGCGAGCTCGAATGCTTCGATCGTGTTTTCGGGCGCATAGGCCATGGCGCCTCGGTGTCCAAGGATGAGTGGTGTCGCAGTCATGGGGTGCTTCTTTCGCGTGGTTCGGGCATAAAAAAACCCGGGGAATCAGCGCCGCCAACGCTGACCACAGCGGTGCTGTGAGCGTTGATGGTGCTGACCCTCCGGGTGCTCTCTAGTGACTCTGCCCTGGGGTTGTGTTCAGTTGTGGGTGTTGCGGATTGTTCAAGTGAGGCGGTCTCTCGCCTCGTGAAGCGTCGCGTCGGGTTTAGGCGACGCGATTGTGAATTCGTGACCGTCGACGCCGCCACAGTGCGGGGTTTCCGGTAGAAACGTAGTCGGCGCCGCAGTTGAGTACGGCATCGATCTCTTCAGGATTGCGGATGAGCCCACCAACGATGAGTGGCTGCTGAATGCTGGCCCGTAGGTCGCGGATGACGCGCGGCATTAGCCCCGGCATCACTTCAACTTCGGTGGGTCGGCTCGCGTGAACTTGACGCATCGCGTTCTCGACCGCGTGGGTATCGACAGCGAAGAAACGTTGCACCGACGCGATCCCGAGTTTGCGCGCGGCCGCGACGGCGGCGCTCTTGGTAGTGATCACACCGTCGACACCAACGTGTTCGGCGAGAAACTGAACGGCAGCGCCATCCCGGCTGATGCCTCCGACAAGTTCGAGGTGCACGTGCGCCGTCTTGCTGGCATCGTGAATGCGGGCAACCATGCGTGCAAGAGAGTTGATGTCTCCCACCAGAAGGTTGATGCGCGACACGTCGCTCTCGAGCGCTGCGTCAAGCATGCCGTGTTCCTGCACGGAAGCGATGAGGGGAAACTCCCCCGCCGCTGTGCCACGCCATCTCAACTCGTTCATGTTGGTGCCCACGTTAAGCACCGCAGTTATCTGCGCGGTAACGCTTAGGTGAACGGAAGGTGCCGACCGTGCCAGGACATCAGCCGAACCGCCCGGTTCGCTCGGCCTTTCGCGGAATCTCGCAAAGTCAGTCAGTCGCCATGACGCCTTTCGAATCAGCGACGACCACATAGTGCACCCGATTTATTCGTCCGCCGTGGGCGGCAGAGCGCGCCTTCGGGTTCAGCCGGAGGCTTCTCACGGTGCTAGTCGCTAGCGAAGGTCGCCTGTGCGGCGATGGTGCCCCTGGAGGGATTCGAACCCCCAACCTGCTCCTTAGGACGGAGTTGCTCTTCCGTTGAGCTACAGAGGCTGGCGGTTCGAGTGTAGTCGAGGAGCGCGCCGAGATTACCCAGCCGTGCCGCTTGCGAAAATCGGAGCCTACTGACCTGGGGGATACAGGAACGCGTCTACATCGCTTGCGGCAAGCGTGCGCTGACCGTAGACACGGTAGTCATAGTTGTATTCCTCGACGAGCACGCTGCCATCTTCGTTGACCTGCTTGACGTAGGCCACGTGATTTTCCCAACCAAACCAGGCTACGGAACCCGCGATGGGTGTCGAGCTGACGGTCCAGCCGTGGGCGTCCCATGCGTCCTTCCACTGCGACGCATTTCCACCGTTGGGAGTGAGATCGGCCCACGACCAACGGAACGGCGCCGAGAACGAACCAACATCGCGGTTCAGACGCCACGCAACGAAGTCGGTGCACTGACGGTAGTAGTAGTTGAGGGGTGAGAGCGTATACCCGGCCGTGGCCCACGGGTAGTCATCGCCCAACTCGCGGGCACCGGATGCCGCATAAATTTCGTTAGCCGATGCGAGAGCGGCCTGCGCTCGGATCAATTCCAAGTCTTCCGGAGACGTGGCTTCAAACTGGTCTCGTTCGAGCGCAACAACCTCGAGTTCAGCGCTCACCGTAACCGACTGCACGCTTGCTGCTGCCGTCTCCTCTAGAGCGGAGGCTGAGGCCACAACACCCTCGTTGGAAACCAAGCCACTCTGGGCATATGCCGGCAAACCAACGACAGCGAAGAGACCGCCGACAACGGGATCTGAGGCCACAGCGCGAAGGGGGTTACCGCGAGCCCGTTTTGCCCGGCGGGCCAAGGGTTTTTTCGCCACGACGCTGGCCATCGGTTCAGCGTCTCGTGTAGCGAGCGCCCCTGACGGGGCCACCGGGATTGGCGGAACAACCGGGGTCGATGCTGCAGCCGGGCTCGATGGAGCCGCGGAGGTCACAGGCTGTGCGGCCGCGTTCGCGCTTGCCGCGGCTTCTCGAGCGGCACGCGCTTCACGACGCGACAAAAAGACGGGGGTGTCGCTGGCTGGCTCGGCTGCGGGCACGCCGGAGTCATCCATGTTCTCAGGAGACATACGCGACAATAGGAACCTTCAGCAACCTGGATTCGAAAAGATCTCGGGAAGTTCTCGAATTACGGGAATGATCACAACAGCATAACAGTCAGGCTGCTGGAGCCAAATATTCTTCCCAATCTGGGAGCGCCCTTTCAATTCCCCGCACAAGCCATGCGCTCGTGTGGGGTGGACGCGGCTTGATACGCAGATGCCAGTTCATTTCAGCCGGTGTACGGTCACTCTTCACGTTGTTGCACCGCAAACAGCACGCCACTAGGTTCTCCCAAGAATCCTGCCCACCCCGCGACCGCGGCAGCACATGATCAATCGTGTTGGCTGATCCACCGCAATAGCCGCATCGATTGCCGTCCCTGCGCAGCACTCCGCGGCGAGAAACAGGCAGTCGACGGGTAGACGGAATGCGCACGTAGTTTCGCAGAATGATGACCGACGGGCGATCCCACGACCCGCTCGAGCCCCAGACCGGGTGATCGGAATCGGCAGCGATGATGCTCGCCTTCTGATTCATCACGAGCACAATTGCTCGCTTGAAAGACACGACCGCAAGCGGCTCATAGCCGGCGTTCAGGACCAGTGTTCGCATTGTCATCCTCTCGAAAGCGCCTGCACGGCTTGCAGGCAATCGACATCCGTGAGGTTCAGCGAATGGGAGGCAGAAAACAAAAAAGGCACCGTCGTAAGACGGTGCCTAGTGATTGAGCGCGTGAACACTGCCACGCACAGTACTGCTGTGTCGTATGTAGAAGCGGGCACGCGCATCCACGGTTTGGATGCTGCACCTACCTAACATGCGATTCTCCGGTTCATTCGTGAACTCCAAGGGCTACAGGCTAACCCAATTTTGGGGGCCCTCCGCACGAGGGCGCGCCGAATCGCATGACGAAACGGTTACACGTCGATGAACGAGGAAATCAGAAAACTATGCGCCTGGCTTCTCAACAAAGATGTGAACGGCAACCTCGTTTGGCAGTTCAAGACCTTCTCCGAAGCCTTCAACGGTTACGGCAACATAGGAATCCGCTGCGGAGAACGTGGCGACCTTGCCCGGCATGACCCCCGCAGTATGGAGCTGCTGTAGAAGCTCAGGCTCAAACTGCACCGGCTCACCGAGACGACGTATACGGCCGTCAATCGGTACCGAGGTCTCAGCGACGAGGTCGACGATGTTCACCATTCCGTCACTGAACGATGGGGCAGCGTTCCCGCCAAGCTCTTCCAAACCTGGAATCGGGTTGCCGTAAGGCGACTCGGTGGGGTGATCAAGCATTTCGATGAGCTTGCGCTCAACCTGCTCGCTCATCACGTGCTCCCAGCGGCATGCTTCATCGTGCACCAGAGCCCAGTCAAGGCCAATCACATCGGCGAGCAGCCGCTCCGCGAGGCGGTGCTTGCGCATTACTTGCGTCGCGCGGCGGCGGCCCTCCCCCGTAAATTCAAGATGGCGGTCGCCTTCGACAACAACAAGGCCGTCACGCTCCATGCGGCCGATGGTTTGGGAGACGGTCGGCCCAGAGTGGCCGAGCCGCTCAGAGATGCGGGCCCGCAGCGGAACGATGTTCTCTTCTTCGAGGTCGAGAATCGTGCGCAGGTACATCTCGGTGGTGTCAACGAGATCGGTCATGAAATAAGACTATCCCGATCTGGCGAATAGAATCGGAAGCATGCCGACCTTGACGATTCCCAGCGACCTTCTTCCCTCCGACGGACGATTCGGGTGTGGCCCATCCAAGGTGCGCCCCGAACAGATCAAACATCTGGCGTCAGCCACGCACAGCATTCTTGGAACATCGCACCGGCAAGCACCCGTTCGCGACCTCGTCGGCCGAGTGCGAACGGGGCTCGGCGAATTGTTTCAGGTGCCAGACGGCTACGAAGTTATCTTGGGCAATGGCGGCTCCACCGCCTTCTGGGATGCTGCAGCCTTTGCCCTTATCGAACGCCGCAGTGCTCATCTTTCCTTCGGTGAATTCGGGTCCAAGTTCGCGAAAGCTGCTGCAGCCCCTCACCTAGAATCTCCTCACGTTGTGGAAGCTCCTGGCGGCTCGTTCGCTGAACTCGACGAGATCAACGGCGCCGACGTGTTTGCTTACCCCCACAATGAAACATCGACCGGCGTGATGGCTCCTGTGCGGCGCTTCGATGACAAGCACGTGCTCACGGTGGTGGACGCTACGAGCGCTGCTGGCGGCATCCAATTCGATGTGGCACAGGCAGATGTCTATTACTTCGCCCCCCAGAAGAATTTCGCCTCGGACGGCGGGCTCTGGATCGCTCTCTTCTCACCCGCCGCTATTGAACGTGTCGAGCGCATTGCCGCTTCTGGCCGCTACATTCCCGAGTTCCTGTCTCTCAAGAACGCTATCGACAACTCTCGCCTCAACCAGACCCTCAATACTCCGGCACTCAGCACCCTGCTACTGCTGGAGGATCAGGTTAATTGGATCAACGGAAACGGAGGGCTTGCGTGGGCGGATGCACGCACACGTGAGTCGTCGTCAGTGCTCTATAACTGGGCCGAGGCTAGCGCCGTCGCGACGCCGTTTGTGACCTCCCCGGAGAACCGCTCGCAAGTGGTGGTCACGATTGACTTCGATGACACGATCGACGCCTCCGCCATCGCCAAGACTCTGCGCGCGAACGGCATTGTCGATACCGAGCCATACCGCAAACTCGGTCGCAACCAACTACGGGTTGCAACCTTCGTGGCAATCGACCCGGATGATGTACGCAAGTTGGTGTCATCGATCGACTACGTAATCGCCAACAACCACTAACCTGAGTCCATGCGTATCTGGTTGAAGGACTCGGAGCGCCGGCCCGACCCCGAGCCGGTACAGACCGATGACCGCAAAGCGATGCTGGTGGGCATGGTGCTGTGGATTCTCGGACTTGCCCTGCTGCTGCTCTTTATCGAGCCGCTGAACGCCTCCGGAAACCTCTGGTGGCTTTGGACGGCAATCGCCGGGTTGGTGCTCGGACTCATCGGACTCGTTTACACGCACGCTAGACGCGGAAAGTAGACCTTCTACTCGTCGTCGTCCGCTTCGTCGTCGTCATCATCTGAATCGTCGTCGTCTGAATCGTCGTCGAGGTCATCGACGCTAACGCCTTCATGGTCGCCTCCGCGGAAGGCACCAGTGTCGTAGTCATCGCCCACCTCGTCGTCGTCCGAGTCGTCATCCTCTTCGTCGTCGAGTTCGACACCGTCGATGTCGACGCCATCGAGGTCTCCCCCGTGCAGAACCGCCGACCCGAGGTCATCATCGTCGTCGTCATCGTCGTCGTCGCTCAGCTCTTCTTCCGCGGCTGCTTTCTCAACATCCGCAGCCTCGGCTGCCGCCTGAGCCGCTTTGTATTCGGCGAGACGTTCGGACCACGGAACCCAGTCGGGCGAGAGCAGTGCGCCCTCAGCAGGCATGAGTTCGGCTTCTAGGATCGTCGCTGCTTGCCCATCTACCTGAGCGATGCTGACCGTCCAGTTCCATCCCGGGTAGCCAGGCAGGAGAGACGCGAACAACACGGAAACGACCCCGTCGCTCTCGATTTTCTCACCAACGAGTGCACCAACGGACGTACTCGTGGTTATCTCGAGAAGTGCGCCGCGAGCGAGCTCTTCGTACTGACTGTTAGGCATCCAGTTCGTCCGCAACCTTGCGCAGCATTGACGCGATCTTGGCGCCGTGGCTCTTGTCAGGGTAGCGACCTCGTTTGAGGCCAGCCCCGATACCGTCCATGAGCTTGACGAGATCTTCAATGATCACCGCCATATCATCGGCAGGCTTGCGGTTGATCTTCGTCATGCTCGCTGGAGCATCCATGACCCGAACCGAGAGCGCTTGAGCACCCTTCTTTCCGTCGGCAATCCCGAATTCAAGGCGCGTGCCTGCCTTGACCCCAGTAGTCCCCGCAGGAAGTGCTGAGGCGTGCAAGAAGACCTCTTGACCTTCATCACTCATGATGAAGCCAAAACCCTTCTCGTCGTCGTAAAACTTAACCTTGCCGGTAGGCATGGGCATGCTCCTTTGTATTCGTGACTCACAAGCTTAGAACGTAAACGGGCGCGTATCCTTGTCAATGTGACAAATCATTCAACTCAACGCGACCTTCGTATCGAGCGCACGCTCGCCTACCTCGTCGCGATCTCAATCGCACTCGCCGTGATTAGCTTTGTCGCCGTAGTCGTTGCTACTGCAATGGGCCAAACCGATTTTGACAACGGTGTGTGGCCCGCTGTGATTACTATGCCCTACTTCGCCTTGCCTTTGGGCGTGTTGTTCATCATCATTCTCGTGGTGTTGAACGGACGCCGGCGCCAACGTGAATATAGGAATGGCCACCATTAGTGACGCTGCTCTTCTGCTCGCTGCCCAGCTGCGTGCACTAGACAATAGTCAACTCCTCGAATTGTTGCGCTCCCGCGTTGTGCGCAGCAATTCTGTTGGCGACTTCTTCGACCTTGCGGATGCTCTGCAGCAGACCACATCCCTAGAGCGGGTTTTGCGCACTCTCGACCGGGCAACACTGGCAACTCTTGCTGTCGTTGCGGACACGGCATCCCTGACCGCTTCGGAGGTTTCCCGTTCGGCAGGACCGTTCGGTAGTGACCAGCGGGCCGTTCAGGAACGACTCGACAGGCTGGTGAGTCTGGCACTGTTGATTGAGCGTGACGGCCGCTTCAGCGCCCCGGACGGTGTGACCGATCACCTAGCAGGCTGGCCATTCGATGACCTTCCTAGCACTGGGGACCTTCTCAACACCCCTGCGCCGTCGACGCTGACTTCAGTCGAGCCTTCGCAGCGTACGCATATTGATCGCATCGCGGCTGAAAGCGCCTTCGCTACCACCAACGAAATCGTCGAACTTGTCAGTCAACTTCGCTCAGATCCGGTACGCGACCTTGCTCGAGGCGGCGTCTCGTTGCCGGATTCGAAACGACTTGCGACAGCCATGGGTGTGCGGCTCGACAAGGTCACCGGCCTCGTAGCTATTGCTGAACGTGCAGGGCTCATCGCCACAACTAACGCGCTATGGATGCCCACTGCCGCCGCTACTGACTGGGCGGCACGGGGAGCAGCAGATCGGTGGGCACACCTAGCTGAAGCGTGGCATCGGGGGGTTCCTAGCGACATCCGCACCATTCTGGCTGACCGAACGCAAAGCTATTGGGGTACCGGTGTCGAGGATTATGTTCGTTGGCTGTTTCCCGCGGGCGTGGAGTGGATGCTAGATAAGGTGCGCCGTTACGCCCGCGACGCTGGACTTCTGGGAGTCACCGCAGAGGGTCTGCCGAGTAGCGCTGGTGTCGCGCTACTCACCGGCACCCCCGAGCAAGCCGCTGGTGTGATGGCAGGGCTCTTTCCGCGCGAGGTGCATCAGGTGTACGTGCAGCCCGATCTGACGGTGATTTCTCCCGGACCGTTGGCACCGCACCTTGACGCGCGCCTGCGAGTAATCGCCGATGTGGAAACTCGCGCACTAGCTTCCACCTATCGCATCTCCCGGTCGAGTCTTCATCACGCGATGACTCTCGGCGAAACGCTAGAGGGCATGCGCGAGTTCTTGAGCGAGATCTCGCTGACTGGTGTTCCCCAACCGGTGGAGTACCTCTTGACGGAAGCTGCAGCACGGCACGGTCTGGTGCGCGTTGGCATCACCGATGCGGGCGGCAGCTACGTCACCTCTCCCGATCCTGTGTTGCTGCAGTCCATTGCCGTAGACCCCAACTTTGGCCCATTCGGTTTGCGAAATGATAAGCATCGGCTTGTCTCGCGTTTTGGCGTAGAGCAGCTCTTCTGGGCTCTAAGCGATGCACGTTATCCGGTGGCCGCCGAAGATCGGGAGGGTCGAGTGCTCTCCTTGCGACGTGACCAGGTCAGTGAAGCCGTGTCAGAAGATGCTCATGATCCTGGCCCGGAGAAGTTGTTGACGAAGCTCCGCAACGGGCAGGGCGGCACGACCGATGATGAGGATCAGGCATGGTTGTCTCGGCAAATTGAGGTGGCGATCCGCAACAAGCTGCTGTTGCACGTGACCGTGCAAATGCCGGATTCTCGCCAAGTTCGGTACACGCTCGAACCCTCGAGTGTGGCTGCCGGTCGCATGCGCGGCCTCGACCGTGCTGCTGACATCGAGCGAACACTGCCGCTGAAGAGCATTATTGGGGTCGAGGCCACCACCGAACGCTAAGCATCCGGGCGTAGGCTTGGTCGGATGAACGCAGCTCCCGACGGACCCCTGATTGTGCAGTCCGACCGTACCGTTCTGCTGGAGGTCGCCCACCCTTTGGCAGAGGACGCGCGCCATGATTTGGCGGTGTTTGCCGAGTTGGAACGAGCGCCCGAGCACATTCACACCTACCGCATTACGCGTTTGGGGTTGTGGAATGCGCGTGCCGCGGGACACGATGCGCCGGCGATGCTCGAGACGCTGGAGAAGTATTCGAAATTCCCTATTCCGCAGAGCGTCAGTGTTGATATTGCGGAAACGGTTGGTCGCTATGGTCGCCTCGTCATCAACCGCGACGACGACGGTGCGCTGCTTCTCACGGCGTCGGACCCGGCGGTGCTGCGCGAAATCACTCGCGCCAAGAAGGTTGCGAGTCTGCTGTTTGAACGTCGCGGCGAGCACACTTTTGTCGTTCAGGCGTGGGCGCGCGGACAGCTCAAACAAGAGCTGCTGAAGCTGGGGTGGCCCGCTGAGGACAACGCTGGATACACGCCCGGCACGCCCCATGAGATCGCCTTGGATGCCGCCGGTTGGGGTTTGCGCGAGTATCAACAGCATGCCATCGACAACTTTTTCGATCACGGCTCCGGAGTTGTCGTGCTGCCGTGTGGCGCAGGAAAGACGCTGGTTGGGCTGGGCGCGATGGCGCAAAGCAAGACTACGACCCTGATCTTGGTCACCAATACGGTCTCGGCGCGCCAGTGGCGAGCCGAGATCCTCAAGCGAACAACACTCACCGAGGATGAGGTCGGCGAATATTCCGGTCAGTCGAAAGAGATTCTGCCGGTCACGATCGCGACTTATCAGATCCTCACCGCGAAGCGGAAGGGTGAATACGCCCATCTGGCTTTGCTGGATGCTCTCGACTGGGGCCTTGTCGTCTACGACGAGGTGCACTTGCTGCCCGCACCGGTGTTCAAACTGACCGCCGATCTGCAGGCCCGCCGCCGTCTCGGCCTCACCGCGACCCTGGTGCGCGAGGACGGCCGCGAGGGTGACGTGTTTTCGTTGATCGGTCCGAAGCGTTTCGATGCCCCGTGGAAGGAGATTGAGGCGCAAGGCTTCATCTCTCCCGCCAGTTGCTTCGAGGTGCGAGTCGACCTCCCCGAAAGCCAACGGCTCGAATATGCGGCTTCTGCCGACGATGAGCGTTTTCGGCTTGCCGCCACGGCCCCTGCGAAGACTGAGGTTGTTCGTTCGTTGGTCAATAAGCATGCCGGCGAGCGCATCCTGATCATTGGGCAATATCTCGACCAAATTGATGAGCTGGCAGAACAGTTGAACGCCCCTCAGCTCACCGGTGCGACACCGGTCGCCGAGCGTGAACGCCTGTACCAAGAGTTCCGCGACGGCGTGACCAAGGTTCTCGTGGTCTCGAAGGTCGCGAACTTCTCTGTCGATCTCCCAGAAGCAACCGTCGCCATCCAGGTCAGCGGTTCATTTGGGTCCCGCCAAGAGGAGGCGCAACGACTCGGCCGGCTGCTTCGGCCGAAGGAGAGCGGGCTTCCCGCCAACTTTTACACACTTGTGGCACGCGATACCGTCGACCAGGACTTCGCACAAAACCGTCAACGGTTCTTGGCCGAGCAAGGCTATAGCTACACGATTCTGGATGCCGACGACCTGCCCTAGGGTGCGGGTTAGTCGTTCCCGGTTCGCAGAAGCCGCTCGAGGCCTGTCTCATCGACCACTGGAATGCCGTAATCGCGAGCTTTGCGGGCCTTGCCCGATAGCGAATCGGGGTCAGCGGCGACAACGAGCCGAACCTTCTTCGTGACCCCGCTCCACGGCCGGTAGCCGAGTTCCACAAGAACCTGTTCGATCTCATTTCGGGGTCGACTCATTTCCCCTGTCAACACAATCAAGTCACCGGGTTGCAGCTTGAATGATTGGCTAGTTTCACTGGCTTCGTGTCCGCTTGGTTGTTCCGCATCAGAGGATACGGAGTCCTGCGTCGCTTTCTCCAACGCCGCTGAAATCGCTTCGGTCGGTATGTCTAATAGATCACCAACGCTCACAAGATCCGCAATTTCGTCTTCAGTGAGGATGCCATCTTCCCAAGCTGTTCGTGTGACTTGGTCAAAATAGTCACGATGCAATGATTCGCAGGTCGTACGGCTGATGCCGAGTTCCTCTGCGAGGGCTACCAGCTCTCGCGCCTCGTGCACCGAAAAATGTCGGTCGAGCAAGCAGCGGTCCAGCAGAGCCAAATAGTCCAAGCATTCCGCCGGGCCCGCATACTCCGGAAGCTTGTCTGTTACCCGGTCTAGGAACGATGCTGCGGTGACCTCGGAGTATGGCGGGCGCTCTACCCAGACATGATCTGTTGACGGAAGATCGGGCCAAGAGTGCTCGAGAGCCGCAGAAAGATGCGATTGCCAGAATTCGCTATCGTCTGCGGCGTTGATGTAGGCGGCAAGCAACTGTGCAGTTGCATACGCGTCAGCAGACGCTCGATGAGCATTGTCGAGTTCGATATCGAGCGCGGCACAGCAGTCAGCAAGGGCTCGTCCAGCGCCGGGCAAGTATTCGCGGGCCAGTTGCATAGTGCACACACTCACGAAGTCAGTTCTTACCCATGTTGCGGTGCGTTCCAACTCGGCGGCGAGGAACTTCAGGTCGAAACTTGCGTTGTGGGCGACGATGACTCGCCCGGACAGCAGCTCTACCAGTTGAGGCGCGACGTGCTCGAAGGCGGGGGCATCGACTATGTCTGACGCGCGGACTTGATGGATCCTTTGCGCGCCGAGGTCACGGCCTGGATTGACTAGAGTCTCCCACCGCCCTTCAATCGTTCCGGCAGCGTCGACATGAACAACGGCCACCTCAATCACGCGGTCCTGTCCACCCGCAAAAATGCCCGTGGTTTCGAAATCAATTACGGCGAAGCCTGGCCCGGCCATGTGCTGTCCTCCCTGTCTCAGCTCACGATACCGAAGCGAGGGATCCTCGCAGGTGCCGCACGCCGCACTTGGTCCACCTCGCGCGGTGAATACTCAACCGTCATCCGCGTTTGGGCCTGCAATCATCGTGCCGCAGCGCCAGCACACCGCTGGTAGCTCTCCGTCAGCAAGCGCGCCGCAATCGGTGCACACCCGGTTCAACCAGCAGGCAGCATCACCCTCACTGTGGTCATCGGAGTCGGCGTTCACCTCTCTAGTGTGCTCCCGATAACGCGCGGCAGTCGAGCGCTATTGTCGAGCGCCGCGGGAGCGTCACGGGACCGACGCCGGGCGCCACCAGCATTCATGATTGACGGCAGGTGAACAAGTCGGCGGTAACGTGGGAACGCCTGCACCCGCGGCGGCAGAAAGGTGCCCATAATGTCACCGCCAGCAATACCCTCGAGTGCCCCAGCCGGTCCGTCGTGGAATACCTATAAGCAATCGATCGGTGACCGATCGAGTTTGTTTCGTGCCCTAGTCGAGTCATGGCCGGTCACTTCTGCGCTGTATCTCGGCAGCTATCTGGATCTCTCACCCTCTGCAGCTATTGAGTCGGTGACGTACGTTGACACCGATCGCCGCGCGGCTCGTTTTTTCGCCAACCGCGAGCTGGTGATGTCGGAATTGAACGAGTCAACGCCCTTGCAAGCATCACACGACGTCGCCTTCTTGCTGGAGGACTTCACCGCACCGCTCAGCGCTCCGGATGCCTCCTTCGACCTTGTGATCGCGCTCTATACCGGGCCGGCCTGGGATCACTGCCTTCGCTACCTCAAACCGGGAGGCTTGTTTCTCGCGAATAGCAGCCACGGGGATGCCAGCCTCGCCGCGCTAGACCCCCGGACATCCCTCGTTGGCGCGATCCACTATCGGGGTGGACGCTACACGATCGAGCGAGACCACCTCGACGGCTATCTCATCCCCACGAAACCGAAGAAAGCGGAGGCTCATTTGATTCGTTCGAGCGGTCGAGGGATCGGCTACACAAAATCCGCGTTCGCCTATCTCTTCGAGGTCTCCAGTTGAGCGAACTTCTGCCTAAATGACTATGGCTTCAACACGCGACACGCCCGCGCTTGTCAGCCCGCATTCAGGAAACATGCAGATACTTGGTTCATGGCTGACGGACCCAAGATTCTGATTGTTGACGACGAACCCAACATTCGCGACCTGCTCACCACGAGCCTGCGTTTCGCGGGATTCGCGGTACGCGCGGTAGGAAGCGGTGCCCAAACCATCTCGGCAGTTCTTGAAGAAGAACCCGACCTCATCATTCTCGACGTGATGTTGCCAGACATGAACGGGTTCGGGGTCACCAAGCGATTGAGGTCGTCTGGCTACACCTCCCCCATTCTCTTCCTCACCGCAAAAGACGACACGGAAGATAAGATCACCGGTCTCACCGTCGGCGGCGACGACTACGTCACAAAGCCGTTCAGCCTCGATGAGATCGTCGCACGCATCAAGGCAATCCTTCGGCGCACGATGCAAGACGACGAAGAAACCATCATCCGCGCCGGCGACCTCACCATGGACCAGGACACCCACGAGGTTTCCATCGGCAGCGAACAGATTGAACTCAGCCCCACCGAGTTCAAGCTTCTGCGTTACCTCATGTTGAACCCGAATCGAGTGCTTTCGAAGGCTCAAATCCTCGATCATGTTTGGGAATACGATTTCAACGGTGACGCCGGAATTGTGGAGAGCTACATCTCGTACCTGCGCCGCAAGCTGGATCAGCACACCGAAGAGCCGATCATCCAAACCAAACGCGGTTTCGGATACATGCTGAAAGCAGCAAAGCCCTAGCAAGACCTGATGGCCAGACCGACCAGCAAATAGCGGCGTTCGGCTGACCAAATTGGTTCCCGATTCCCAGCCACGCAAGGTACCGTTCACTAACATGCAGGAGAACATCCCCGACGCGTGGAGTCGCATCTCGTTGCGCACGAAAGTCACCGGCGTCACGGTGCTTCTGCTCACCATGGGACTCCTCGTTGCTGGTGTTGGCACGGCCGCCGTGCTGCGCGATTACCTGCTGCAACAGACTGACGAGAAGATCGCGGAGGCCGTGGACGGCCTCGATGGCCGCATCCAGTATTCGGGAACGCCCAGCGACCCGCAGTGCAGCGTCTCTCGACTGCCCAACGACCTCTACTTCGCGGTGCTCAACCACGACGGCAGCTTGCGCTGCAGCAGCCGGGACGAGGACGCAGCCCGGCCCGTGCTCGACGGCATCACCATTAGCGTCGCCAACGAACAAACCAGCGCGTTCACACTTCCGAGCACCGCAATTGGTGGCCAGTGGCGGGTCATCGCATACCCGGCGGTGAGCACCATCGGCACAGACTTTGTGACGATCGCAATCGCCCGCGACCTAGCCGATTCGAATGCCATCGTGGCACGCTACGCTGCAATCTTCCTCTTCTTCGGACTCACCGTCGTCATTGTCGGCGGTGCCCTCACCCGCCTTCTCGTCACATCAACTTTTGCGCCGCTACGGGAAGTGGAAGCGACCGCGGCTCGCTTCGCCGACGGAGACTTCGATCAACGACTCTCCGTCGCAACCCCTAATACCGAGGTAGGGCGACTCAACAGGTCTCTCAACTCCATGTTGGGGCGAATTGATCGCGCGTTCGCCGATCGTGCCCGCACGATTGACCAGATGCGCCGCTTTGTTGGTGATGCCAGCCACGAACTCCGCACTCCTCTAGTGACCGTGCGTGGATACGCCGAGCTCTATCGAATGGGCGCCATCACGAAACCTGAAGACATCGCACAGTCGATGGAGCGTATTGAAAAAGAAGCGATTCGCATGGGTGGTCTGGTCGAAGACCTTCTTGAGTTGGCGCGCATCGACGAAGCCAAACCTCTGCAACTCGCCGAAGTCGACCTATTGCCCCTCGCCAACGATGCTGCCATGGATGCTCGCGCCTCCACGGGCCGAGTCGTGACGGTAATCAACACTCACCCCAGGATCGACGCACACCCGACTGTTGCATCCGAGCCGGGCACCGACACGACCGTGATTGATCTGCCCGAGAGCTCGCTGCCGGAACCCACGACGCCGTCCCGTGGAATGGCGGCGATAACCACAGGGTCGATTGCCGCTGCCGGGGCCCGGTTGTCGCGCTTGGCGTCGCGCAAGAAGTCTGCTGCGGTAGCGAAAACAACCGCACGCATTACCCAGTCAATTGCTCCACTGCCGGACGATCTCAACGCCGTGGTCATGGCCGAAGAGAACAAGATCCGTCAGGTGCTCACCAACTTGGTGACGAACGCGTTGCGCTTCACGACGGCGGACACCCCGGTTGAGGTGGGTGTTGGCGTTGACCGCGAACGCCAGCTCGCAGTCTTGTCCGTTATTGACCACGGTGAAGGCATCCCGAAGCAGATTCGTGACAAGGTGTTCGAGCGATTCTGGCGAGCCGACAGCTCCCGCAATCGCGACACCGGCGGAAGCGGACTGGGTCTCGCCATCGTTGCCGCCATCGTTGCTGCGCACCACGGAACCGTGAGCGCGTTAGAGACCCCAGGCGGCGGCGCAACCTTCCGCGTCGAACTTCCCCTCCTCCCCACTCAGAACGTCGGCTCCGAGAGCACCGATTCACCGTAGCCTCCGCATTGCCGGAAGCTCGAAATCTACCGTCGAGGAATGACTCGATACCAAGTAGATAGCGACGCCGTTCTTAGCGCCACCGGAGCGGTGCAGAATTCGATCTCACGCATTCAAGCGGAAGTTGCCGGCCTTCATGGGCAACTGACAAATTTGCAGGGCTCGTGGACCGGTCAGGCCGCGACCGCCTTCTCCACAGTCGTCACCGACTGGAAAGCGACCCAGCAACGGGTGGAAGAGAATCTCGCCGCGATCAATCAGGCGCTCAGCCAGGCCGGTCAGCAATATGCAGAGATTGAAGCCGCCAACGCCAGGCTGTTCTCTCGTTAAAGTGATCCCGTTAACGCCAGAATGGGCGCCTCCCAAAGGAGACGCCCATTCCGTGTACTGCAGTGACGCTGCGTTCAGCGCGAGACTTAGAAGTCCATTCCGCCTGACGGGTCACCCATCGGCGCAGGAGCGTTCTTCTCAGGCTTGTCGGCAACAACAGCTTCGGTCGTAAGGAACAGACCAGCGATCGACGATGCGTTCTGCAGAGCCGAGCGGGTCACCTTAACCGGGTCGTTGATACCAGCAGCGAGCATGTCGACGTATTCGCCGGTAGCCGCGTTGAGACCGTGACCCACCGTGAGGTGACGGACCTTGTCAGCAACAACACCGGGCTCGAGACCAGCGTTGAGCGCGATCTGCTTGAGCGGTGCGTCGATGGCAACGCGCACAATGTTCGCACCGGTTGCTTCATCACCCGTGAGGTCAGCCATTGCCTGACCGTCGAACGCGATCTTGCCGGCCTGAATCAGAGCCACGCCACCACCGGCGACGATTCCCTCTTCAACAGCAGCCTTTGCGTTGCGGACTGCATCCTCGATGCGGTGCTTGCGCTCCTTGAGCTCAACCTCAGTCGCGGCACCAGCCTTGATGACTGCAACACCACCGGCGAGCTTTGCGAGGCGCTCCTGAAGCTTCTCGCGGTCGTAGTCGCTGTCGGTGTTGTCGATCTCGGCACGGATCTGCTTGACGCGACCTGCGATCGCCTCTTCGTCACCCGCACCCTCGATGATGGTGGTCTCGTCCTTGGTGATAACGACCTTACGGGCGCGACCGAGGAGTTCGAGCGTTGCGTTCTCGAGCTTGAGGCCAACTTCTTCTGAGATGACCTGACCACCGGTGAGGATAGCGATGTCAGCCAGCTGGGCCTTGCGACGGTCGCCGAAGCCGGGAGCCTTGACAGCGACCGACTTGAAGATGCCGCGAATCTTGTTCACAACGAGAGTTGCGAGCGCTTCGCCGTCAACGTCCTCAGCAATGATGAGCAGCTGCTTGCCGCTCTGGATTACCTTGTCGACGATCGGCAGCAGGTCCTTGATGTTGGAGATCTTGCCGTTGACGATCAGAACGTAGGGGTCTTCGAAGACAGCTTCCTGACGCTCCTGGTCGGTAACGAAGTAGGCCGACAGGAATCCCTTGTCGAAGCGCATACCTTCGGTGAGCTCGAGCTCGGTGCCGAACGTGTTCGACTCCTCAACGGTGACAACACCTTCCTTGCCGACCTTGTCGATCGCCTCGGCGATAAGAGCACCAATTTCGGGGTCTCCAGCAGAGATGGATGCGGTAGCCGCGATCTCATCCTTGGTTTCGATCTCCTTGGCGCTAGCAACGAGAGCCTCGATCACCGAGTTGGTTGCCTTCTCGATACCGCGCTTGAGGCTGATCGGGTCTGCGCCGGCAGCAACGTTGCGGAGGCCTTCGCGAACGAGAGCCTGTGCAAGAACAACGGATGTGGTCGTACCGTCACCGGCAACGTCATCCGTCTTCTTTGCTACCTCTTTGACGAGCTCCGCACCGATCTTCTCGTAAGGGTCGTCGAGTTCGATTTCCTTAGCGATCGATACGCCGTCGTTCGTGATCGTGGGTGCGCCCCACTTCTTTTCAAGAACAACGTTGCGGCCGCGTGGGCCAAGCGTGACCTTTACGGCGTCGGCGAGAGTGTTCAGGCCGCGCTCGAGACCGCGACGGGCCTCTTCGTTGAAAGCAATGATCTTTGCCATGTGTGTTTCTCGTCCCTCCCGGACGTCGTACAAGCGAATTAGTTGGCACTCGAGCGATGCGAGTGCCAAGGGCTAAATTAGCACTCGATGGGGGCGAGTGCAAGACAGCACAGCGCACTCGATGGGGGCGAGTGCAAGACAGCGCAGCGCACTCGATGGGGGCAGCGGGAACTCGGCACAGCGCACCCGTCAGCACCGCGCGGACAACTGCGTTGCTCACCCGATTTGGGTTCGCAATCGCGCAATAGTCCGACCGAGTGGTGGATCAATCTGACGCGGTTTGTGCCCGCGCTTCGGCTGTTGTGCCGACTAGTCGGTTGATTCTTCGGTGGCTACGGGCTCGGGCGTGAGGTAGTCGGTTCCAATGACGACGGTGATTTCCGCCGCGGGGAAGATGTCGGCTTCGATAAGTCGGATCTCACCGAGCCCGAGCGCGACGACAAGGCCGGAGGCAATATCTTCATCGTCGGGGTTGCTGTAGTAAACGTAGGTGTCTTCGATGTCTCGTTCGGATGCGGGCGCGGAGCTGCCTGTGGGCCAGCCCGCTGCGGCGAGCTCGTCGTAGACAGTGCTGTGTAGCCCACTCTCGGGGGTCCCGTTGAGCACGTCGATGGTGATTTCGCGTTCGGGGTCGATCGCGGTGGGATCGGTGAGTGGGGCAACCGTTTCGATTGGTTCTGGGGTGGCTACTGGTTCTTCTGGCGTGGCGAAGAAGGGGATACCGAGGTCGTCATCGAGGTATTGGCTGAGCGCGAAGAGGCTACCGAAGACGAGCACACCGGTGGCAAGCAGTGCCCAAGCGAATCCAATCCAGCCGCGTCCGCGTCGTTTGGGTCCGCGGTGTGCGCCGACGCGTTCGACGTCGTCAGGTAATTCGTCGAAGCGGTCTTTGGGATGGCTCGCCATTGTCTAGTGTGTCGATTCTTCGTCGTAGTGGGTGGTCGTAGGCACGCTGCGATCGCGCATTCGATTGTCGCGTGTCCGGCGCAGCCGTGAGACCAGCATGGGGTCGTAGGCTGCTGCCGCTGGTGAGTCAATCACCGCGTTGAGCATTTGATAATAGCGTGCGCTGGAGACGTGAAACTGAGAGCTGATGGCCTCTTCTTTTGCTCCGACGTGGCGCGTCCATTCGCGTTCGAAGTCGAGAATTTGCGTCGCGCGTTCGGGCAAGGTTTTGGAGGGGGTCGGCTCAGACTCGTTGTGCGCCACTACAGGACCTCCAGTGTTCGGTCAAGCCTAGAGCGTGCTGGCGGCGCCGGCGGCGTGCGACGCGGTGGCGGGGCAAGTTTCCGGCGGTGCAGCGTTTCCGACCATCGGCGTTAGCGCAATTACGATGGCCGTGATGATGAGCGCTACGGGCCCGAGCACGCAGACGTTGAGGCCGCGCATTACTGGCCTTTGCGGTACATGGACTGGTGCATGATGGTGGCTTCGTCGTAGAGCTCCCCGAAGGGTTCGAAACCGAATTTCGTATAGAGCGGCACGATGTACTCTTGCGCGTGCAGCAGCATCCCCTCTGCACCAAAGTCTTCAACGATGCGCTTCATGATGATCTGAGCGAGGCCTTCGCCGCGGTGATCGTCGCGCACAACGACGCGGCCGATGACGCGATGGCCATCGAGGTGCTCGGCGGTGTCATTGAAGAGAACCCGAATGTAGGCAACGACCTCGTCGCCGTCGGCAATCCAATAGTGTCTGGTGGCTTCTTCTTGATCGCGGTTGTCGAGTTCTTCTTCATCAACTCTTTGCTCAACGAAGAACACGTCGGTGCGTAGTTTCATGATCGAGTACAGCTCGGTTGTTGTTAATTCGCCCCAAGACTTGGCGATCACGGAATCATTCAGCACGCAGCCGAGTTTAATGTATTGGGCAGCGGAAGCTGACAGAACAAGGAGACGACGATGGCGTACAAGGTGACAAAGACTGAAGAGCAGTGGCGCGAGGAGCTCGGGCTCAAGTATTCCGTGCTGCGCGAAGCGGGCACCGACCGCCCCTGGTCTGGTGCGCTTCTGGACGAAAAGCGTGAGGGAACATACCGTTGCGGTGCGTGTAGTGCTGAACTATTCACGAGCGACACCAAATTCGATTCCGGTTCGGGATGGCCCAGCTTCTACGAAGCGATCAACCCGGATGCCGTTGAGCTGCGCGAAGATCGCTCGCTGGGCATGGTGCGTACCGAGGTCGTCTGCGCCACATGCGGTTCTCACTTGGGGCATCTCTTTGATGACGCCCACCAAACTCCGACCGGTGACCGTTTCTGCCTGAACTCGAGTTCGCTCGAGTTCGACGAGAATGACTAGTTCGGCAGCACTTTTTTCGGCGGTCGCTGGCTTGCAAGCGATGCGATCGCCACAGCGATGAGGGTGAGCACCACACCGATTACGGTCGTGGGTGCCACCCCTTCGTTGTCTGTGGGCAAGAAAACTTCGAGCGCGAGCGCTCCGATGAGTTGGCCGGCGATGGAACCGAGCGCGAAGAACAGAACGCCGGTGATGGGCACCAGCACGGCGGCAACAAGGATGAAGATCACACCAATAGCTCCCCCGACGTAGAGGGTGGGGTCGGTCGGAAAATCGTGTTGCCACCCTCCGGCAAAACCATACGAGATTGCCGCGACGGCGAGCGCCGAAGTGCCGACCACAAAATTGACGTAGGTTGCGGTGAGAGGCGAACGTGTCACATGGCGCACATGACCGTTAATGGCTTGCTGCCATCCGATGCCGAACCCTGCGGCGAGGGGCAGGAATACGAGAAGGAACGGCCCGTCTAGGCGCAGATCTGACAGTCCGGAAAAAAGTACCGCCCCAACCGCGAGGGCTGATGCCACCACCCGCAATGCGGTGACGGGTCGCCTTTGAAGGCTGCCGATTCCCACACGATCGATCACGGCAGAGCTAATCGTCTGGCTAGCGACGACCGCCACGGTGAAGAGCGCAACGCCGAGAGCGGTGGCCGCAAGGCCCTGCGTCAAGACAAAAAACGCGCCGAAGGCTCCCCCGCTGAGATACCACCAGGGCAGCCGTTTGCTGGCAACTTCCGTGCGGAGAGCGCGAAGGCCAGCACGCGCGGTCGGCACAAACGGCACAATGAGCGTGAGGATTACGAGGCCGGAGCCGAAGGAGATAAACGCGGCGAGGGTGGAGTCGTGAAGTTCCACGGCAAGCTCACCGTTGATGCGACTCTGGGTCGCGACGAGACCGCCAGCAACGATCGCAGCGAAGATTCCGGCCAGTGTTCTACGACGACTTCGCGGGTTGGTTGGGAGCACAGGGTGAGTCATGTCTAAAATAGGACGTTGGTCCAAGCCTCCTTAGCTCAGTTGGCCAGAGCACCGCTCTTGTAAAGCGGGGGTCGTCGGTTCGAATCCGACAGGGGGCCCAAAGAAAAGCCGAGGGACGTCGGGGTGTTTTAACCCTAGCCGCCCTCGGCTTTCTCCTTTAACCAGTGGTTGTCGGCGGGATGCCGTGCTGCCCATTGGGTCGGCGCGACCAGCACCTTCAAGAGTGGTGCGATCCACCGTCGCGGTGGCACCGTCGCGGTATGCTCGAGCGTGACGGTCTGGTCGAAGACGAGACAAGGGTTGACGGTTCCACCGAACACCACGAGCGACTGTCAATCAATGTGAGCGTGAACGACGCCGAGGGATCGTCGACGTCCATGTTTTTCATAGGAAGCGGTGATGTTATGGGTGGCATGGATGCCTTTTTCAACTACATCGGAGCCCGATCGCCCCGCCCCCGGGCAGTGTCGATTCTCTCCATTTTTCGCTCCGGAGTAGTCGCGTGAGCGCCTCCGCGTCATCTCAGACTCCTGCCGGTCCTTCAGCGAAGGATGTATCGGCGGAACTTCGTCGTCGGGCAGTCGCCCATCCAGGCGGGTTCGCAGATCTCGCTACTGCCTCCCCTGTCGATCCCACGCCGCAAGTCTTCGTGGATGCACTGGCAGCAGCGGGGGGCGCCCCAGGGTATCCCCTCACCATTGGAGTCGTCGAGCTGCGTGACGCGATGGTGAACTGGTTCGATCGCGTGCGCGGTGTCACCCTCAATCGCGAGGATGTTCTGCCGACGATCGGGTCTAAAGAGCTATTGGGTTTGCTTCCGTTCTTGCTCGGGTTGGGTGTGGGCGACGTCGTGGTCCGCCCGTCGCTCGCCTATCCTGCCTATGAAGCGGGGGCAGGCGCCGTAGGTGCCAGCGTGGTGGCTGAAGACGATCCGGCCAAGTGGCCCGAAGCCACCAAACTCATTTGGCTGAACTCCCCGCGCAACCCCGACGGCCAGACACTGACAATCGCAGAATTGCGTCGTGCTGTTGATAGGGCCCGTGAGCTCGGTGCAGTGATCGTCGGCGACGAGTGCTACGCCGTATTGAACGAGGTCGACGGACAGCGGATCCCTTCTATCCTCGATGCCCGAGTAATTGGCGATGACATGAGCCAGATCCTCGCCTCGTATTCGGTCAGCAAGCAGTCGAACATGGCCGGATACCGCGCCGGCATGGTGGCCGGGGACGAGCAGTTGATCGCGAAAATCGCCTCGCGACGCCGCGACCTGGGCCTCATCGTCCCGGCGCCCGTGCAGCAGGTGCTCAGCGCGGTGCTGTCCGACGACGAGCATGTGGTTGCGCAGCGCGCCCTCTACACCTCCCGACTCGAGCGACTCCGACCTGCCGTCGAAGCTGCCGGATTCCGTATTCAGGATTCCAAGAGCGGGCTGTATTTGTGGGCCACGCTGGGCGAAAACGGAGTCGATACCGCCATGGCTCTCGCAGACATCGGCGTGCTCGTTTCACCCGGCCAGTTTTACGGTCCGAGCGGTGAACAATTCGTACGGTTTGCCGTAACAGTTCGGGATGAGTACCTTGACCGAGCGATCACCGCGCTCCAGTCGTGGTCTCGCTGATACAACGACAGCCGAGGCCTTAGAAGGCGATCATCACCTTGAGGCTTTCGCGGGAATCCATGGCGCTGTAGGCCAGTGGCACCTCGTCAATACTCATGACGCGATCGAAGACGCGACCCGGAACAATCGAACCGTCGAGCACATCTTTGATAGCTGGTTCAAGATAGGCACGAACGGGTGCAGGCCCGCCCGTGAGCGTGATGTTGCGGCTGAAGAGCGAACCCCATCCGATGGGGGCCTCGGAATACTGTGGAACGCCTACGCGCGAGATGGTGCCGCCCACGCGGACGGACCCCAGTGCTTGTTGGTACGCCGGAAAGTGACCGACCGCCTCAATGACGACGTGACTACCCTCACCACGGGTGAGTTCCCGCACCTTGGCAACCCCCTCTTCTCCGCGCTCGGCCACGATCTCGTCCGCCCCGAACTCGATGCCGAGGTCGGTGCGCGGCTGATGCCGCCCCATGAGGATGACCCGCTCGGCCCCGAGCTTCTTTGACGCCAATACCGCCGACAGGCCGACCGCACCGTCACCGATCACCGTCACAGTCTTGCCCGCACCGACCCGCCCCATATGCGCGGCGTGATAGCCGGTGAGATAGACATCGGACAGGGCGAGAAGTGACGGGAGCAGCTCGCTATTCTCGTCGACACCCGGCACCGCCACCAGGCTGCCATCGGCCTGCGGCACCCGTGCGTACTCCGCTTGGAAGCCGCCGACATCGGGTTTGTTGTAAAAACCGCCGTGGAGGCAGGACGTGTGGAATCCCTCTTGGCAAAAGGTGCAGGTGTTGTCTTGGTAGGTGAAGGTGGCGACCACTAGGTCTCCTCGCTTCACCGTGGAAACCTCGGAGCCGATTTCCTCGACTACCCCGACCATCTCGTGGCCCATGGGAGCAGCGGTCGGGCCAGCCTTACGCGTGTGAAACGGGTGCAAGTCTGAGCCGCAAACACAGGCACGAACCACCCGCACAATGGCATCCGTCTTCTGCTGGATAACCGGGTCCGCTACGGTCTCCACCCGGACGTCGCCCGCGCTGTAGAGAAATGCTGCCTTCATAGGGTTACCTCACAAAATGAACCTGCGGCTGAGGTCGCTCTCCACTGGGATTCGTGAACGCGCGACCAGCTGACGACACAACATTACACGGCGCGATCTGTGATTCAGGGCAGCGTATCAACCTCATCATCGGCTTGTGTGAACCTATGTTTCGCGTCGGGTTTTGGAGGCCCGAATCGAGCAGAAGCAACCGTCTGTGGATGGTGCGATGCTTGAGAGCGGAGTACACAAGGAGGACCACACCGTGGCCAGTTTCGCCGACAAACCCATCCTCGAGCTCACGATTGCCGAGTGGACGACCTACCTTGAAGACGATCCGTCACCGGAGGGCGTGCGCCTCAAACTCCGCAAGAAACGGTCGAAGGCCACCGGGATCACCTGGAGCGAAGCGCTCGACGTTGCCCTGTGTTTCGGCTGGATCGACGGCCAGATGGCACGCTTCGACGACGACTACACGCTGCAAGCGTTCACTCCGCGCCGCAAGAACAGCCCCTGGTCTCAAGTGAACCGCAACCATGTTGCCCGGCTCATCGCGGAGGGCCGGATGCGCCCCGGCGGTCTCGCCGAAGTCGAACGCGCCAAAGCTGACGGCCGCTGGGATGCCGCGTACAGCCAGAAGAACATGACGACTCCGCCCGACCTGCAAGCCGCCCTCGAGGCGAACCCTGCCGCGGCGGAGTTCCACGCGAGCCTCACCAAGAGTGAGCGCTTTCAGATCTATGCGCGCCTCACCGGCATTAAGACGCCAGCCGTGCGCGCAGCCCGCATCCGCGATGTCGTGGAGAAGGGTGCGAACGGCGAGCACCACTATGCGCAGCCGGCGCCCCCGGCGAAACGGCCCTAGCTACGGGCCCACGGGGCTTCGCCGGAATTAGTCGGGCAGCTGCGCGATGCGCCGATCGAGATGCTGCTGCTCGGCGGCGTTCGTGGCGAGTTCGCGCGCACGAGCGAAGGCGCTGGCTGCGGCATTCGCGTCACCGGCACGGAGCAGCAGCTCCGCTTGGGTGGCCCAGTACAGGTGATAGTTATCGAGACCGGTGATGTCGTTGAGCAAACGCAAGCCAGCATCGGGGCCGTCAGCCATCGAAACCGCGACGGCGCGATTGAGAGCCACCACGGGCGATCCACTCGTCATGGCCAACAGGACCGCGTAGGCGGATGCGATGGCCGGCCAGTCGGTGTCAGCGGCCGTGCGTGCGGTGGCATGGTGGCGCGCGATCACCGCCTGGGTTTGAAATGGCCCCGGCTGCAGGCGACTCAATGCGCCGCGAAGAAGCCCGTTCGCTTGCTCGATGAGTTCGCCATCCCAGCGGGTGCGATCCTGTTGTTCAAGAAGAATCAGTTCGTCGCCGCGAAAGCGAGTGTCGTGGCGGGCGCGAGCGTACAGCTCCAGCGCCAGGAGACCCTCGACCTCGGAATTCTCCGGGAGCAGATCGCGGGCGGTAATCGTCAGGCGGATTGCTTCTTCCACGAGGTCGATACGCGCACCGGCCGCGCTTCCCCGGGAAAGATAGCCCTCGTTGAAAATGAGATACAAAACGGTGAGCAGGGCATCGACTCTCGACGTGAGGTCTTCGGGGATACTGAGCGGGATTCCAGCGTCTCGAATCTTGCGCTTCGCCCGCACGATTCTTTGGGCGAGGGTCTGTTCGGGCAGCAAGAATGCCGCGGCGATCTCGGCGGTCGTGAGCCCGCCAACGAGCCGGAGGGTCAACGCGACTTGCGTGTCTCGAGCCAGCGCCGGATGACAACAGAGCAGCAACAACCGCAGGTGTTCGTCGCCCAAATAGTGAGCATCGTCAATCATTTCGGGCACCTCCTCGCCGTTGCCACCGCAGTCGCGGTCACTGTTGTTCTGCTCGGCGGCCGACAGAAGATCAGGTGCTGAGCGCGCTAGACGTCGTGCGGTAGCAGCGTCTCGCCGCACGCAATCGACAGCGCGATTGCGAGCCACCGTGTACAGCCAGGCTGCGGGGTTGTCAGGGATTGTGCCCCAATTCAGAGCCTCGACGAGCGCATCCTGCACCGCATCATCGGCAACGTCAAGCCCAAAGCGGTGCGCGAGAAGAGCGAGCACATGCGCACTCTCCTCACGCGCCAGGCGGGTTACCGCCTCTGAGATATCGGGCACGCTACGAGGGCACCACCGGGCGAACCTCGAGCGAGCCTGCCGGAATCGGAACCTCGGCAGCGAGCGCAAGCGCCTCATCCAAGTCTTTGGCTTCCACAATGTAGAAGCCGCCGAGGTGTTCCTTGGTTTCGGCGAACGGACCATCGACGACCGTGTCGCCGGCACCATATGCCCGGCGAATCGTGGTCGCCGTCTCTACGCCCTGAAGCTGATCGGCTGCGACATAGTGGCCGCCATCAATCAGCTTCTGGTTGTAGGCCATCCAGGGCGCCATCATCTCGTCGAAGCCGGGCTCTCCCGGGTTGGGGCCGTCCATTGGTTCAGAGTGAATCAGGATCATGTACTGCATGTTTTTCCCTAGCCGATCTGTGAAGTGTGGCCGAAGAGGCCGATGACAACGGACATGACGATGAGAACAGCGAGCTGATGACCCATATCGATCGCGAACAGCGTCGGGGACTTCTTCTCAGAAAGATACTCGACAGCAGTGCGCGACGCAGTGAAACCGAGCCAGCCAATGGATGCCACAGCCAGCGTGACCGACAGAAACGATCCGCCAAACAGGTCGTGCGCGATCGCAGCCGCGATTGCCGGAAGGTTCAGCGTCATCATGTCCGTTCGGGGCCGGGGATTTCCCTGCCCTCACTGACATGACGCAGCGCCCGTGCCGAATCGACACGAGCGCTGCAAAAAACTTCAGAAAAGCTTGGAAAAACTATTTCACGCTCCGGGCGCATCGAAACCCGATATGGGTGGTGGCCGAGTCCTCGTCCTGCGACGAGCGCGCTGCCGGGCGGTAGCGCAGGCAATACTCGGGGGCGCACAAATGCGACCCACCCTTCAGCACTCGTTGTCGCTGCCTCGGCGCAGATGCTTTCGCCTGCACGTCAATAAGCGGCAAGCCCTGACTGTGCACGGCTTGCCCTACCTGTTCGGCCTTACCGTTCGGGCTGCACCCGCAGCCGTCACCTTCGGCGCCACATGAGGAGCCGGCAGCGACCGGTTTATGACCACGAGTCCACTCTTGAGTGGTCCACTCCCACGCATTGCCGGTCATGTCGAAGAGACCGTATCCGTTGGCGTCGAAGCTGCCCACTGGCGAAGTGCCGACCCAGCCGTTCGCCCCAGTGTTTCGCCACGGAAAGCTGCCCTGCCAGGTGTTCGCTTTCAACTGCTCGGGCATCTCATCGCCCCACGTGTAGGTGGCGCCGTCGAGACCGCCACGGGCCGCGAACTCCCATTCGGCTTCGGTCGCGAGTCGCTTACCCGCCCACGCCGCATAGGCTTGAGCATCCGGGTACGCTACCTGCACTACTGGATGGTCCGCCTTATCGCGAATATCGCTGCCAGGGCCGAACGGATGCCTCCACTGGGCGCCCGGCGTCCACCTCCACCATTGACGCCAGTCCCTCAGATCGACGGGGCCGTCGGTCGCAGCGAATGCGAGCGATCCGGGCACCAGCATCGCTGGGTCGGCTCCCGGAAAGTCTGCTGGGTCTATTGGCCGCTCTGCGACCGTCACATACCCGGTCGCGTCAACAAACTCCGCAAACTGCTGGTTGGTGACAAGGGTGGCATCGAGCTCGAATGCTTCTACCGTGCGCTCAACGACCGGAGCTTCTTCTGAATAGAAGGCTTCCGACCCCATACGGAATGTTCCCCCGGGAATGGCAATCATCGACATCTTCCCATTCTTGCGCACGTCGACGATCGCGAGGATCGACTAGACGCCGACCGGTTTCGGCTGACTCGGATGTGGCTCATCCTTGAACGAGGCCTGAGCCTTCCACATCTTGACCTTCATATCGGCTTCGACTTCGGCATATTCCGGGGTGCCGTAGACGTTGTTGAGTTCGTCAGGGTCGGTTTCGAGGTCGAACAGTTCCCACTCCGAGGGGTAAGAGAATGGCCCCGTGCCGGGGATACCCAATCCGTCGTTGTAGTAGAAGATCAGCTTGTAGCGGTCGGTGCGGTAGCCGTAGTGGGCAGGTGCACGATGGAACACATCGTCGTTCTCCCAGTACCGGTAGTACATGCCTTCGGCTGGTTCGACGTCCGGCACTTCGGTGAGGTCGGGCCAGAGGCTGCGACCCTGCATCCGAGGGTGGTGCTCGACACCGGCGGCATCAAGGATCGTCTGCGCAAGGTCAACGTTGGTCACGATGCCCTCATACGTCTTGCCCGAGGAAAGTTGCGCCGGATAGCTCAGCACGAACGGCATCCGCAGCGACTCCTCGTACATGAACCGCTTGTCGAACCAACCGTGGTCGCCCAAGAAGAAGCCCTGATCGGAGCTGTACATGAGAAGGGTGTCGTCGAAGTCACCGCGCTCTTTGAGCCAGTCTGTCACGCGACCAACGTTGTCATCGACAGAGGCGACACAGGCCAGGTAGTCCTCCATGAACCGCTGGTACTTCCACAGTGCCAGTTCGTCGTAGGTCAACCCTTCTGGCGGGGTCTGCTTGAGATCGGCTTCGCTCAGGTTCTCCGCAATGCGCATGGCTGCGCGTCGTGCGGAGGCGGTTCGGGTCGCATAGTCATCGGTGAATGTCGCCGGAACCGGGATCGGGTCCGAATACATTCCGGCATGCTTCTCGTCGGGCTCCCACGGACGGTGGGGAGCCTTGTGATAAATCAGAACACACCACGGGTCGTCGCCCTCAAGCTCGTCAACCCACTTGAGCGACAGGTCCGTGATCACGTCGGTGGCATAGCCGGGAACCGTGCGGAGCCCGTCGGGGTTCAAGAACTTGGGGTCGAAGTATTCACCCTGTTCGATCAAGACATCCCAGTAGTCAAAGTTCTGGGGATCGGCGTCGCCGCCATCACCCATATGCCACTTACCGACAATTGCGGTGCGATAGCCGGCGTCCTTCAGCTGAGAAATAAACGTCGGCTGGCTTGCATCGATGGGAGTCTCAAGCGTGCTGACCCCATTGATGTGACTGTAGGTACCCGTGAGAATGGATGCCCGGCTCGGCGAACAGAGTGAATTGGTAGCGAAACAGTTGTCGAGCTTCCAGCCCAGCTGCGCGATCTCGTCGATGCGAGGTGTCTGGTTCACGACAGAACCGTAGGCACCGATTGCATGCGACGCGTGATCGTCGGTGAGGATCATCACGATGTTGGGGCGGCGCGTGGCTTTGACAGTCATAGGTGTTCTTTCGTCGTTCAGTGTGCTCTTTTAGACCGCGGACATGTCGATCGGAACCCAAGTTCCGGCGTCCATGGAGCGATAGGCGGCATCAATGATTGCATTGTCGATGTAGCCATCGACAAAGGTCTGGCGTGGCGTGAGGCCAGCGCGATAGCAGTCCACGAAGTGGGTGAGTTCGGCGTGGTAGCCGTAGACCCAGGGTTCGTCTGGCACTGGCGTGATCCACCCGGTGGCGGCGCCGGCCTTTTCCACGACATAGTCGGCGGGTTTGCCCGCGAAGGCACGAATGCCTGTCTCGCCGGTCTCGTCGGTGCCAATCCAGCCCGCGGTTCCGTGAATTTCGTTGCGCACATCAAGTCCTGCGATGTGACCCCAGCTCACTTCGACCTGGGCCATGCGGTCATCCTCGAAACGGATCAGCGCTACTGCGGTGTCTTCGGTTTCGACGTCGTCGCGCGAGAGGCGTGCACCCCAGGCGAAGACCTCTTTTGGAGCGGTGTCGTAGCCGATGAACCAGCGTCCGATGGCCACACAGTGGCAGCCGAGAGCGCGAAGTGGTCCGCCGCCCGAACGCGATACGTCGCGAGCGTGTTTGTGCGGATGCCCGTGGGATTCCCGCGCTCGAACCGAAGTCACTTGGCCGACTGCACCGGCATCGACGAGCTCTTTTGCTTTCACGAGCCCCGGAGCAAAAACCTCGGTTTCGGCATACGCGTGCCAGACGCCTGCCTCGCGGACGAGCCTCAGACATTCGGCGGCTTCGGCCGAGTTGCGCCCCAACGGCTTGGTGCAGATGATGCCCTTGCCAGCAGCCGCGGCGGCGGCAACAACAGACACGTGTTGGTCTTGAGGGAGCGCGACGATGACGATGTCGACATCGTCGCGCTCCACGAGTTCAGCGACAGTGGAGACGACAACCGGAATGTCGAAGCGTTCCGCGAATGCTGTCCCCGACTCCGCCGAGCGTGCCGCAACAACCGTAACGTCATGCCCGCGGATGCTGCCGAGTGCTCGAAGGTAGAAGTCGGCTACGAACCCGGCACCCACGATCCCTAGTCGGACCGGAGCCCCGGTCCCTAGCCGACCGGTCACTTGAGGTTGTCCTTGGCGGCGGCGAAGAGGTCGACGTTGATGAACTCTTCCGGTGCGGAAGCCTCATCTGCGGTCAGACGACCAACCTCGACGAAGAGCTGAGTGAATGCACCGAAGCGTTCAAACGTTGAGCCGTCGGCGTTGTCGGCCAGAATCTGGTCGGACGTCCACCACTCAAGGCCATCGGCCTGGCTCTGGAGCTGCTCAGCGGGAGCACCGGAGAGTGCGGCAGACAGTGCGACCGTGTCTTCGGTGTCCGAGATGCGGTAGTCATTGGCCTGGATCCAGACCTCGAGGAAGCGTGTGAGCGCTTCACTCTTGTCTGCAGCAGCATCGTTCGAGGCGACCCAGGCACCGAGGAACTCGGTTTCGGGGAAGTCGCGGTTGTTGGCGATGATCTGGGCGTCGGGAACCGACTCGAAGATCTGGTCGCTCAGCGGCGAGAAGATTGCGGCGACGTCGATCTGTCCAGCAACGAATGCCGAAACGACGTTCGGCGGGTCCAGCGGGATGCGCTCAATGTCAGCCTCGGTGAGTCCAGCTTCTTCGAGTGCCAGCGCGAGGATCATTTCGCCTGATCCGCCATCCGGAACGCCAATCTTGAGTCCCTTGAGGTCGCCCATTTCGGTTGCACCCGACTCGGGAGAAGCGATCAGGAAGTCACCAAAGGTGCTCTCGTTCGGGGTAATGACGGTGCCTTGACCAGAGGCGGGCATCCACATGGCGCCACCACCGATGTATCCGACGTCAAGTGAACCGCTGGCCATGGCCTGAATCTGCGTCGGACCGTTCGTGAACGGAACGAGGTTGACGTCAATGCCGGCCTTGTTCCAGAGGTCCTGGTCGTTGGCCACGGCGATGATGCCGACACCGTTGATGCTGGTGTCAATGTACCCAACGTTCAGCGAAACGGTTTCGCGTCCTGAATCAGAACCGGTATCCGTGGTGGTGTCTGACGCGCAACCGGTCAGTGCGAGCGCGAATGACGCGGCGACTGCTGCCGCGCCGAGAATCTTTTTCTTCATGGGGCGTCCTTGCCTGTGATTGATGGTGATGGGGTGGATCATTCGTGGTGGTGCACTCCGCGCCATACTCTGGCGCGAATTTCGGCGAACTCTGGCGAGAGCCGAATCTCTTCCCCGCGGGGATATGGGAGGGGAACATCGATGATTTCGCTGATGCGGCCGGGGCGTGGGCTCATCACGACGACGCGACTGGCCAGATACACGGCCTCGTCAACATCGTGGGTGATGAAGACGACGGTGCGCTTTTCCTTCTCCCACGTTTCAAGCAGATCGTCTTGCATCTGCACGCGAGTCAGGGCGTCGAGAGCACCGAAAGGCTCATCCATGAGGAGTACCGATGGGTGCACAGCGTAGGCACGAGCGATTGCCGCTCGCTGCTTCATCCCGCCAGAAAGCTCCTTTGGTAGGGCGTTGGCAAAGTCCTGGAGTCCAACAAGCCCGAGGTAGTGCATTGCGCGCTCAGCTCGTTCTTTCTTGGGAACGCCCTGCAGGCGCAGACCGAACTCGACGTTCTCCTGCGCAGTGAGCCACGGGAACAGCGCGTACTGCTGGAAGATCACGCCGCGGTCGGGGCCTGGGCCCTTGACGGGCTCACCGTTGACGAGCACCTGGCCAGAGGTAGGCATGAGCAGGCCACCAACGAGGTTGAGCATTGTGGACTTACCGCAGCCACTGGGGCCGACGAGGGTGATGAATTCACCCTGTTCAACGTCGAGACTGACGTTGTCGAGGCTGACGGTGCGACCGCGTTCCGTGTTGTAAATCTTGGTGACGTCTTTGATTGAGATGAGTGCCATTAGCGAGTCTCCTGCCAGCGGGTCAGTCGCCGTTCGGCGAGAAGAAGCAAACGGTCCATGAGGAATCCGAGAGCACCGATCATGATGATTCCGACGACGATGCGGTCGGTCTGCAGGAACTGTGCCGCCTGTTGCATCATTCGCCCGAGTCCGATGGGAGCCGCGATGAGTTCAGACGCGACCAGAGTTGCCCACGATGCACCGAGCGCGACTCGCATTCCCACGAAGATGAACGGGGTGGATGCGGGGACGACGACGCGAGTGAAGATCGTGAAATCTTTGGCTCCGAGCACTCGTGCGGCATTGATCAGCGTGACATCCACGTTCCTCACCCCTTGGAAGGTGGCGAGTACGCAGGAGAGGAACGCCGCGAGGAAGATCACGAAGATCTTGGCGGTTTCGCCGATACCGAGGATCACAATCACCAGCGGGATAAGCGCGAGCGGTGGGATGGTGCGGAAGAACTGGATCCACGGCTCCAGCATTCCGCGGGCCAACCAGTACCAGCCCATGAGGAAGCCAGCCGGAATCGCGATGGCGACCCCGAGGACGAATCCGCTCGTGACACGACCGAGGCTGACCGCAGTGTGCCCCCACAGGGTTCCGTTGCCAATAAGTTCCGCGAAGCTCGCGACAACGTCAAGTGGCGTGGGAATGAGGTTGTTGCGCGAGAGCATCGCGCTCAATGTCCAGATGACGATGCCGACGACAAAGGTGAGAACGTAGAGCCCCTTGAGGGAACGTTCGCCCTTTTCGGAGTCCTCGGCTACCACGGTTGCTGTTGCCATTGTTTGGGGATCTTGTTCTGCGTTGTGTGCGCTCATGTCGCGTTCCTGTTCGACGTCATTGTCCAGTCCTGTTCGGTTAGATGTAGAAATAGCGTTCTAAGGCAGCCGTTCCACCGCCGAGCACACCGGCGTACATCCCGAGCGATGAGGGCTCGATGCGTACAAGTGGTCGGATCAGCGGAAACACCTGCTGGCGAGTTTGTTCGGTAAGTCGTTCAAAGAAGGGTTGGGGTACTTCAGCGAGCGCTCCCCCCAACAGAATTACGTCGGGGTTGAGCAGGTTCACGATCGCCGACATTGCGGTAGCCAGTTGCGTGATGATCGCGTCGATGGATGCCTTTGCCTTGTCGTTCGAGTCAGCGGCGGCGTAGAGCGCGCTGAGTGCTCCGCCGCCGTTGGACGAAAGCCCGGCTTCGGCGAGCTGGCGCTGGAGCGCGCCTTCGCTGACGATGGTTTCGAGACATCCGTTGCCTCCACAAACGCAGGCGATGCCGTTGTCGACGACGTGCAGGTGACCAAGTTCGATTGCTCCGCGCACACCTCCGGCGAACGGCTGGCCTTCGACGACGAGTCCGGCACCAAGACCAGTTCGCAAGTAGATGAACGCGGCGCTGCCGAGCCCTTGTGCTGCACCGAAACGAGTTTCGGCTAGGGCCATCGAGCGCACGTTGTGCTCAACGGTGACCGGCAACCCGGTGAGGGGCTCAAGAATGTCGGCGACGGGCACGTCTCGCCAGTCGAGGTTGATGGGAAGGAGGATGCTGCGTCCGGCGACATCGACCGGTCCAGGCACCGCGACGCCAACTCCGATGACCGTCGATTTGTCATATTCCGACGAGGCGATGAGCTCGTTGATCGCTGCGGCCGCGTCGACCATGACATCGGCGGCGGGGGTCTCAATGTCGTAACTGAGCGAACGCGACGCGACGGTAGCACCCAGAAGGTCGATCAGCCCGAATTGAACGAAGCCAACACCCACCTGCACGCCAACGACGACGAGGGCGTCGCGCACTATCGAGATCTCGGTAGCTGGTCGGCCCAGTTTGGTTGGCGAGATCGAGTTGCCTTCGGCAATGACTCCGTCGCTGACCAACTGGTTGGTTACGCGGGTGATGGTGGTCGGGCTGAGGTGAGCGCGTCGGGCAAGCTCGATCCGAGGAAGAGCACCGTGATCGCGAAGCATCGTCAACACCTGCGCACGCACGGTGGTTGCTTCGTCGAATCGACCTAGGGCTTCATTGCTCACTTAGAGAAAATAACTCTGCTGACTGAGATAAGTCAAGCCGCAACTAGCCGATTGCTCGTCTACCGACCGCGTTTCGCGCGCCGCCAGCCGCCCTCAGTCGGCAGAGAACCCCCAAAACCCGGGGCTGCGGCGCACGAAACGGGGACCCACGCTAAGCGCGGATCCCCGAAAATATTGCGAGCAAATTAGGCGGCAGGAGTGAGCACACCGTCGATGAGGTAGACGGTTGCGTTGGCGGTCTGCACTCCCCCACAGATGACATTGGCACCGTTGACGGTCAGAGCATTCCCGGAACCGGCAACGGTCACCGTTGCGCCGTTGACGGTGGTGAGCTCTCCAGCGATGTCGGCGGGCAGAATCTGGCCAGGAACAACGTGGTAGGTCAGGATGCTCGAAAGCATGTCAGCGTTCGCCGGGTCCATGAGCGCCTCCACAGTCGCTGCAGGAAGCGCTGCGAAAGCATCATCGACCGGCGCAAAGACGGTGAACTCCGACCCGTTGAGGGTGTCAACGAGGTCAACATCAGGGTTGAGGCCCCCGGAGACTGCTGCGGTGAGGGTGGTGAGAAGCGGGTTGTTTGATGCCGCTACGGCAACCGGATCCTGAGCCATACCGACGATTGATCCGCCGCCGTCCGGAACCGCCTCGGCGTAGGCTGCACAGCCATCGCCCACGAGGTTAGCCGTGTAGTCCATCTCCACCGACGGCGAACTCTCCTCCGGAGCCGGTCCGGCGGTGTCCTCCGCTGCGCCAGCGGCACAGCCGGCGAGGCCGACCATTGCGACGGCTGCAAAGGTGAAGGCGGCGATGGTGTTGCGCTTGATGGATCGCATGTGAATCTCCTTGCTGAAAGTTTGTGGCCCCCGATGGACCCTGCCGGCTTCTGCCGGCTTACACAGGGCTGTTCGGGGCACCCCCGAAAAGGGATTGGAAAATTCACAAACTTCTTTTCCAGCGCTTCGCCCTAGGGAGGCTGCACCTAGTGGGTGCATCGACGGACCGACATCCGACCAACCGATAGGGCGCTCGGTTCCGAACTGACTGCAATTGGCCCGAGTCCCGGCCAGCTCACAGTCCCGTGGAGGAACCTCATGCTTAGTCTCGCTCTCATCGGCTTCCTCGGAGGCATCATCACGGGCATCTCCCCGTGTATTTTGCCGGTCCTGCCGGTCATTTTCCTGTCCGGTGGCGCCATGAGCGCCCGCGGCGAAGGGGAAACCAAAAAGCGTCGCTTTGCTCGACGTACGATGCCCTCCGCATCCGACGCCGCCGCCATCATCGACTCGGCAGCAGCCCCTGCGACATCGACTTCGGTGGCCGAAAAGGACATCGCTCCCCAAGTTTCACCGTGGCGCCCCTACTTCGTGATCGCGGGCCTCGTTGTCGCGTTCAGCGTCTTCACGCTTATCGGTTCGCTAATTCTCGCGCTGCTCAACCTCCCCCAGGACTTCCTGCGCTGGGCCGGCATCGTCGTTCTCGTTCTCATCGGCCTCGGCCTCATCATCCCCGCTTTCCAACACATTCTGGAGAAGCCCTTCTCGTGGATCCCCCAGAAGAATGTCGGAACAGACAAGGGCGGCTTCGTGCTCGGTCTGGCTCTCGGTGCCGTCTACGTGCCCTGTGCTGGACCAGTTCTGGCCGCCATCACGGTCGCTGGCTCCACCGGACGCATCGGGCCTGAGACCATCGTGCTCACGATCACCTTTGCCATCGGTGCCGCTCTTCCGCTGCTCATCTTCGCTCTCGCCGGCCGCCGTGTCGCCGAACGCGTCAAGACGTTCCGCAAGCACCAGCAGAAGATTCGCGTCACGGGTGGCGTTCTGATGATCGCGCTGGCCATCGGCCTCGTTTTCAACCTGCCGCAGGCACTTCAGCGTCTCGTTCCTGACTACACGAGCGCTTTGCAAGACCAGTTCAGCAACTCGGAACAGATCGCAGAACAGCTCAACCTCGGTGGCCTCGTCAACGAGCAGAACAAGGACCTCGACCAGTGCAGCAATGGTGGCACCGAGCTCGAGAGCTGCGGTATCGCTCCTGATATTCAAGGCATTCAAGAGTGGTTCAACACCGAAAACAACGAAGAGATCACTCTGGATGAGCTACGCGGCGAAGTCGTTCTGATCGACTTCTGGGCGTACTCCTGCATCAACTGCCAGCGCGCAGTTCCGCATATCAACAGCTGGTACGACGCTTACAAGGATCTCGGCTTGAACGTCATCGGCGTCCACTCCCCCGAGTACGCGTTTGAGAAGGTTCCCGCAAACGTCAAGGCTGGCGCCGAGAACTACGCGATCGAATACCCGGTTGCTCTCGACAACAACCTCAGCACCTGGACCAACTACCGCAACCGCTTCTGGCCTGCGCACTACCTCATCGATGCCGAGGGCGTGGTTCGTCACATCAAGTTCGGTGAAGGCAGCTACCAGACCACTGAGAAGCTCATTCGTGAACTACTCGTGGATGCCAACCCAGACGTGCAGCTGCCGCCAGCAACCGAGGTCTCGGATAACACCCCTGAGGCGGGAAGCACCACCCCAGAGACGTACCTCAGTCTTGGCAAGGTCGTGAATTACGGCGGCGACCAGCAGTACTCATCGGGCACAAACACCTACAGTTTCCCGTCGACGCTTTCCGACGACCGTTTCGCGCTGGAGGGTGACTGGGAACTGACATTCCAAAACGCCACGCCACGTGATGGCGTGGGACATATCAGGCTGAACTACACGGCAAGCGAAGTCCGAATGGTCTTAGGCGGCGAAGGAACAGTCCTTGTCTCCCTTGACGGCGTGACCAGAGCGTTTGAGGTGTCGGGCACGCCCAATTCCTACCCGATTATCCCACAGGGTGACTCCGTCAAGAAGGGCACTGTGGAGGTGAGCGTTGGTGAAGGCGTCGAGGCGTACTCGTTCACTTTCGGATAACCGATAGTTCTCGGCACAACGAAACAGGGCCCCGATCCAACTGGATCGGGGCCCTGTTTCGTGCGCTAACGCGACCTACGGTTCGGGTGTCGGCGTCGGCGTTGGGGTGGAAGTCGAGCTTTCGTTGAAGTCGTCGCCAGCCACCTGAATGACGAATGCCTGGAAACTCGCGAGGTCGTTTACCGCACCCTCGTACTTGATTCCGTTGATGAGAACGGTCGGGGTTCCCGTCACCGGTCCAACGTCGGAGTTCGGGATGGGTTCCGACAGCGCGCGAGCCGTGGAATTGCTTACCCACGACTTGAAGCTTTCGTCGTCGATGCACTCCGCAATCGTCGTCGCGTCTTCAACACCGGCCACGTCGAGAAGCGCAATGAGGTCGTCATCGCTCAGACCGGAGGTGTTTTCTTCGGGCTGCACGCCTTCGGAAAGAAGAAGCGTGTGGTAGGCGTAGAAGTCGTTGGGAGACGAGTCCGCAACACACGCAACAGCATTTACCGCCCGCGAGGAGTAGCGGGAACCCAGCGCAAGCCGGTCAAGAATGGAGATGGGGTGAATCTCGAGCGTTGCCGCACCGTTCTCGATGAGACTCTCGAGGTATTCCGCGTTGGTCTGCTCAAACGCTCCACAAATCGGGCACAGATAGTCGACGTACATCTGGATGTCGAGCACGCCCGATTCCTCGTCAACGACGGTGGGGATCGGCTCAGCATCCGCTTCGAGCGCCGCCGTCGGCGTCGCGATGAATCCCTGATTAATCTGGATGCCATCGCTGGCGAAGTTTTGCGGCCCTGGGCCTGCAGGCTGGTTTGAGTTCACAAGCACAAGAGCAATAACCGCGACGATGGCGACGAGCGCGAGGCCCACACCACCCTGTAGGAACAGCTTGGTGCGACGGTCCTTCTTCTTCTGCTCTTCACGTTGAATGCGAGCCTTTTCGCGCGCCGCCTCGCGACGCTCATTCTTGGTGAGCCGGCTGTCGCCGGTGTTGCCGTTGCTCAATCGAACCTCATTCGCCGTAAGTATCGCCGTGGTGAGCGCCAAACAGTTGCCGACGCACCCGACGAATTCTAGAAGGAATCGCTGGGAAATACCCAACCGGAGGCTGAGATCGTGCCGGTTATTGAGTAGACCAATCAGTCGTCCACCATTCAAAAGAATGCAATAATGACGCAACGCGGTTTAGGCCGCTGTCCATTCACAACGGATCGTCCGGCACGTACCTGCCGGTGAAGGAGAACAATAGAACAATGGCGTCTGTAACTTTTGACAACGCAACCCGCCTCTACCCTGGATCGACGATCCCGGCTGTAGACAAACTGAATCTTCACGTAGAAGATGGCGAATTCCTTGTACTTGTCGGCCCATCGGGTTGCGGTAAGTCAACCAGCCTCCGCATGCTTGCGGGCCTCGAAGAGGTCAACGACGGCAGCATCCTCATCGGTGACCGCGACGTTACCGATGTTCCCCCGAAAGACCGCGACATCGCGATGGTCTTCCAGAACTACGCTCTCTACCCGCACATGACGGTTGCCGAAAACATGGGCTTCGCGCTCAAGATCGCTGGCGTCAACAAGGAAGAGCGCGCCGCCCGCGTGCTAGAAGCTGCGAAGCTTCTTGACCTTGAGCCTTACCTCAACCGCAAGCCCAAGGCCCTTTCGGGTGGTCAGCGGCAGCGTGTTGCAATGGGTCGCGCTATCGTTCGCCAGCCGCAGGTGTTCCTCATGGACGAGCCGCTCTCGAACTTGGACGCGAAGCTGCGCGTTCAGACGCGTACGCAGATCGCTAGCCTGCAGCGTCGACTCGGAGTCACCACCGTCTACGTGACTCACGACCAGACCGAGGCGCTCACCATGGGTGACCGTATTGCCGTGCTCAAGGATGGCCTCCTTCAGCAGGTTGGTACGCCACGAGACCTCTACGAAGCCCCCGAGAACGTGTTCGTTGCCGGCTTCATCGGCAGCCCCGCCATGAACCTGTTCAGCGTTCACATCGTTGATGGTGGCCTGCAGTTCGGCGACGCTGTTGTTGCGGTGGATGCCGAAACACTCGGTGGCACCACGGCCGAGATGGTCACAATCGGTATTCGCCCGGAAGACGTGATTGTGTCGACCACCGGTAGCGGGCTCCCCGTTGACGTCGACCTCGTTGAAGAGCTTGGTGCCGACGGCTACCTCTATGGCCACGCCGAGATCAACGGCGAGCGCGTCGACATCGTTGCGCGCGTCGACGGTCGCTCGCACCCGAACGCAGGCGACAAAGTGTTCCTCACGCCGGAGCCGAACCACGTGCACGTCTTCGACCTCGAGTCGGGCCTTCGTCTCACCAAGAAGCCGGTCATCGCAGACTAGTTTCCGCTTTACGATCGAGCCCGCCGACGTCGAACACCGTTCGAATGTTCGGCGGGCTCGTTCTTTGTTCAAGGAAAAGTGAATGACTGGTTCTGTCAATATCACCGCCGCCACGGTGGACCCTGCCCTGCTGGATCTGCCATGGGATCTGCCGCTTGACTCTTGGCCCGACGATGCGATCGCGACGCTCCCGAAAGGCATTTCGCGGCATCTTGTGCGTTTCGCAAATCTCAGTGGCTATGTTGTGGCCATCAAGGAGACCTCAAGCGAGCTTGCCAAACGCGAGTACGAGATGTTGCGTACGCTCCAGAAGCTTGACGTTCCGTGCGTTGATCCCTTAGCGATCATCACCAACCGCACGTCGGCCGATGGTGACGAGCTCAAGTCGGTGCTGGTGACACGACACCTGCGGTTCTCCCTGCCCTACCGCGCGGTGTATTCACAGAGCCTCCGGCCGGAGACAGCTCGCCGCCTTGTCGACGCTCTCGCCGTCCTGCTCGTGCGCCTTCATATCGTGGGGTTCTTTTGGGGCGACGTCTCACTCTCAAACACCCTGTTCCGGCGTGACGCGGGAGCGTTCGCTGCCTACCTCGTGGATGCCGAAACCGGTCAGTTGTATGACCGTCTCTCGAATGGGCAACGCGAGAACGACCTCGAAATCGCGCGAGTTAACATTGCCGGAGAGCTGTTAGACCTCCAAGCTGGCGGGCGCCTCGAAGAGAACATCGACCCAGTGGAGATCAGCAACGGCATCGTCGCGCAATATCGTACGCTCTGGCAGGAACTCACGGGCTCAGAACGTTTTGATCAGTCCGAACGCTGGCGCATCAACCAGAGAGTTGAGCGGCTCAACGCCTTGGGATTCGACATCGAGGAACTCGCGATCAAGACCGAGGATTCGGGAACGCGCGTGCGCATCCAGCCCAAGGTAGTGGATGCCGGGCACCACTCTCGTCGCTTGCTGCGGCTGACCGGGCTCGACGCCCAAGAAAACCAGGCTCGCCGGTTGCTGAACGACTTGGACTCCTACCGCGCCGCCTTCGAGAAGCAGGACATGGACGAAGAGGTACTCGCCCATGAATGGGCTGCTCGTGTATTCGAGCCGGTCATTCGGGCCATCCCCAAGGAGTTGCGCGGCAAGCTGGAGCCGGCCGAGATCTTCCATCAGCTCCTCGACCACCGGCGTCAGCTTGCTCAAGAGTCTGGTCGCGACATTCCCCTAGCGGAAGCGGTCGGAAGTTACGTCGAGAACGTGCTGCAGTTCCGCCGCGACGAGGCCACGATGATCAACCCGCCAACGGGCGCCTTCACGATGCCCATCACGTTGCCCATCGATGGTGACGTCGATGACAGTGGCGACGATGGCGACGACTGGCGTCTGAAAGTCTGACGTGCCGCGACGTGAAGCAGGTAGTCGGCTCCTCCCCCGTGTGAATTCGTGAAGATTCTGCATCCCAGTTGATTAGGGACCAACTTTCTGCTGTTATCTAGTCATGCTGCCTGATGATCTCCGCCTAGAAACCCTTGCTGTCCATGCGGGAATGGAGGGCGTGCAGGAGTCTGGTCAGCACGTTCCCTCGATAGACCTCTCGACCACCAACCCCCTGCCCAACGTTGAGGTTGGTGGCGATTCCTACGAGAATCTCGCCACCGGCAATCCGATCGTGGACGGCCACTCGGCCGTCTACCAACGCCTATGGCAGCCGGGCGTAGCCCGCTTCGAAGACGGACTCGCCGCCCTTGAGGGTGCTGAAGCGGCCGTGGCCTACGCCAGCGGCATGGCCGCGCTCTCGGCGGTACTCATCTCCATCGCATCCGCCGGTCGACCCCACGTCGTGGGAGTTCGACCTCTTTACGGCGGAACCGACCACGTGCTCGATAACGGGTTGCTCGGAACCACCGTCACCTGGGCTAACGCTGATTCCATTGCGGATGCCATCCAAGAAGACACCGGTCTCGTCATCATCGAGTCGCCAGCCAATCCCACCCTCGAACTCGTCGACATCGCCAAGGTAGTTGCCGCGGCAGGCTCCGTGCCGGTTCTCGTCGACAATACCTTCGCCACTCCTGTGCTCCAGCGCCCGATCGAACTCGGCGCAACAATGGTCTTGCACAGCGCGACCAAGTATTTGGGCGGCCACGGTGACGTCATGGGCGGCGTCATCGCCACCAGCGAAGCGCACGCTAAGAGTCTGCGTAACGTCCGCGCCCTCACCGGCGGCGTGCTTCACCCACTCGCTGCCTACCTGCTGCATCGCGGACTCCGAACCCTGCCGCTACGAGTTCGCGCCCAACAAGAAACGGCTGGCGAACTGGCTCGTCGCCTCGACGGTCACCCCGCGCTCGCCCGCGTGCTGTTCCCCGGGCTGCCCGGCCAAGACCCGGCTGGTCTCATCGGAACTCAGTCCGAGGGCCCAGGGTCTCTCATCGCACTCGACCTCGCAGGAGGCTACGAGGCTGCAGCCAAATTCACCGAATCGGTAAAGCTCATCACCCACGCGGTGTCGCTCGGTGGCATCGACACCCTCGTGCAGCATCCGGCATCGCTCACCCACCGCCCGGTTGCCTCCGAAGCAAAACCTGGCGCTGGAGTGGTGCGCATCTCTATCGGCCTTGAGCATGTCGATGACCTCATGAACGACATCACCGCGGCGCTTGAGGCGGTCACTGAAAGCTAGCAACACCACCGCCCAACGCCTGCAGCCGCCGTCCCAGAAACAACGGTGGCTGCATACGTTTACGGCAGGTTGCTGCTACTTCTTCTTGCGCGCCGCTGAGCGGAGCTTCGAGATCTCATACAGCGTTACGCTCGCGGCAATGCCAGCATTGAGCGACTCCGTCGCGGCGCTGATCGGGATCGACACGATGGCGTCGCAATTCTCGGTGACGAGTCGCGACAAGCCTTTGCCTTCGCTACCGACGACGATCAGCACGGGTTCCTTCGCCAGCGGCAAGGCCGGAAGTGAAATGTCTCCATCACCATCGAGACCGAGCACGAAAACGCCGCGCTTCTTGTATTCCTTGATCATTTGCGTGAGGTTGTTGGCCATCGCCACTGGCGTGCGAGCCGCAGCACCTGCCGAGGTCTTCCACGCCGACGCGGTCATCCCCACCGAGCGACGCTGGGGCACGATAACGCCCTGGCCACCGAACGCGGCAACGGAACGGACTATGGCACCCAGGTTGCGCGGATCGGTGATGCCGTCGAGCGCGACGAGCAAGGGAACCTGGCCGCGCGACTCAATCTTGTCGAGCAACTCCATGGGATGCGCATATTCGTAGGGTGGAACCTTGAGAGCAACCCCCTGGTGCACGGAATCGAACCCGGCGAGACGGTCGAGTTCTGGACGCATCACTTCGAGCACGGCAATGCCGCGAGCCGTAGCGAGCTTCAAGATCTCCTTGACTCGGTCATCAAATTCAATGCGTGCCGCCATGTACAGCGTGTGCGCCGGAATCTTAGCCCGCAGCGCCTCGAGTACGGAGTTGCGGCCGGTGACCATCTCCGACTCATCCGACGACTTCGGCGCGCGCGACTGGGCTGGGCGCCCGGAACGCTGGGCGCCGTCGGTCGGCTTGCCGCCACGGCGACCACCGGCAGCTTCGTATCGTTCGGCCGCAGCCTTGCGCTTGCCGGCAGGGTGATACGGGCGGTCCTCGGCCTTGGGCGTTGGCTTGCGGCCTTCGAGCGCCTGACGTCCCTGGCCTCCCGAGCCGACCTGTGGGCCCTTGCGGCCCTTGCGTACCGCGCCAGCGCGGGGTTTATTAGCGGGATTTTTCACGAGTGTTGCTCCTGTCGGAAGCGCCGATCAGTCACGGCAAGCTCCAATGCGATCCGGTCGAGTCATCTTCTACAGTGATGCCCGCCGCTGATAGTTCATCACGGATTCGGTCCGCCACAGCAAAGTCCTTTGCCGAGCGGGCCGTATTACGATCCTCAATGAGCTTCTCAACCAGTGCTGATAGAGCAGCAACGGCTGGTTCTGAACGTTCAGAACCCCATCGTGGATCAAGTGGGTTGATACCCAAAACCTGTGCCATAGCGATTACGTGCGATCTCGCAATGGCGACCGCCGCAAGATCTCCGTCATCGAGGGCAGCATTGCCCGAACGAATCGTCTCGTGCACTACTGCGAGCGCCTGTGGGACGGCAAGGTCGTCATCCATTGCCTCACCGAAGGCCTCGGGGACCTCATCGGTGTTAGCAGTGTCAAAACGTGTGTCCCGCAGTCGGCGCGACGCGCGTTCGATGAAGACCTCAAGGCGTTCAAAGGCCGCCTCTGCCTCGGCAAGCGAGGTGTCGGTGAAATCAATTGTAGAGCGGTAATGAGCTGCACCCAACAGGTAGCGCACCACGATTGGGCGGGCGGCTGCCAGCAGGTCGCTGGCGAATACGGAATTTCCGAGAGACTTTGACATCTTTTGGCCGTTGACGTTCACCATGCCGTTGTGCACCCAGTGTTTGGCAAAGTCATCACCAAGTGCGCCCGACTGTGCCAGCTCGTTTTCGTGGTGCGGGAAGCGAAGATCGAGGCCGCCACCATGGATGTCGAACGCGCCTCCCAAATAGCGGCGCGACATGGCAGAGCATTCGATGTGCCACCCTGGACGCCCGTCGCCCCACGGCGACGACCATGACGCCGAAGCTGGTTCGCTCGGCTTGCTTCCCTTCCAGAGGGCAAAGTCGCGGGGGTCCCGCTTGGAGCGGGGATCAGCATCCGCCGCTGCCACCATGTCGTCAAGTTTCTGGCGAGTGAGTTCCCCGTAGGCGGGCCACGACTGGGTGTCGAAATAGACGTCACCAGATCCGTCGGTCGCCGCATACGCATGGCCTCGGTCAATGAGCGTTGCGATCAGCTCCCGCATCTCAGAAATGTTGGCCGTCGCCCGAGGCTCGTAACTGGGCGGCAGAATACCCAGCGCGTTGTAGCCGGCAGTGAAGTCGAGTTCAATTCGGTAGGCGAGCGCCCACCACTGTTCCGTCGAGCCTTCGGCCGCGGCATCCGTTGCTTTGCTGAGGATCTTGTCGTCGATATCGGTGACGTTACGCACCAGTGTGACATCGAGGCCGCGGTAGGTGAGCCAGCGACGCCAGATGTCGTAGACAAGGGCGGAGCGAAGGTGACCAATGTGCGGTGCCGACTGCACGGTCGGTCCGCACACGTAGATACCCACCTTGCCCTGCTCCCGAGGTTCGAGGTCGACGAGGCTGGCACTACGGGTGTCATACAGGCGAATAGTCACTAAGCAAGTTTAGCGACCGCCGCAGAAGATTACTTGGCCAGGCTTAGATATCCCCGCAAGTCATATGCACGAGTGTGTAGACAGCATTAGAATGAGTGCAAATACGCAACGATGCATAAGAGAGGGATGGATCCATACCCAGTCCACGCAACCAAGCCATGCTTGTGAAGGCAGCCACTCTCTACTATCTCGAGGGCAAATCACAAGCCGAAGTCGCTCAAGAGATCGGCGTATCGCGATCGAACGTGTCGCGCGTTCTCGCTGACGCTCGCAAGAACGGCATCGTCGAAATCCGCATCAACGACCCTTTCGGTCGAGCTCAAGACCTCGAGGCGCAGCTCGTCGCCCGCTATGGACTCCGTGAATGTCGCGTAGCTCCCAGCACCGGCTCTGACAATCAGCTTTCCCGCGTCGGCGCGCTCGGCGCTCAGTGGCTTCTCGACAACTTGCCTCGCGAAGGTGGCGTGGCTCTCTCGTGGGGCGCCAGCGTGCAGGCTGTAGTCGATGAGGTCCCGGATGATTCCACTCACGAGAAGATCGAAGTGCTGCCACTTGTCGGGGGCCTTTCAATAGTGGATTCTGCTCGTGACGGCAATGTGCTCGTGCGCCTCCTCGCCACCAAACTGGGAGCGCAGCACCGCCGCCTCTATGCCCCCGCGGTTGTCGAATCGCGGGAGTCTCGTGAAGCCTTCCTTCGCGAACCATCGATCACCGGTGTCCTCGACGCTTCCCGTCGTGCGAAGATCGCCATCGTTGGAGTCGGAAACGTCGGAAAGGGCGCCTCAAGCGCGATCATCGAGTCGATGAAGCTTGACCGCAGCGAACAAGAAGAGTTCGCCGCCTCCGGTGCCGTGGGCGACTGCTGCACACGTTTCTTTGATCGTGACGGAAAGCTCGTAAAGTCAGTGGTGAACGATCGCGTGCTGGCGATTGACTTGAACGATCTCGGCAACATCCCCACCGTGGTCGGCGTCGCAGCAGGTGCTCACAAGCTCGAAGGCACGCACGCCGCACTTACCGGCGGACTCTTTGATGTTCTGATCGTTGATTCCGAGCTTGCGCTAGCGTTGCTCAGCCCGCGCTAGCTGGGGTCACGCTTCACCGCGCTACGGCAAGGAGAGCGTCACGCCCAGTCGGTGGCGCGCCGCCGTCGCACGGGCAGACGGCCGCCACCGACATCTACCGCTGGGTAGAAGCGAGCAGCTCCGTGAAGATGAAGGCAAGTTCCTCGGGCGTCGTCGCGCCGCTGAGGGCCTCATACCAACCATCGAGCTGAAACACCGAAATCAACTGGGTGAGCATCTCCGTTTGAGCGTGTGGTTCCGTGACGAGGATGAGCACCGCAACTCTCGCGGCCACGGTGGAGTCCGCCCCACCCATTTCGCCGAATTCAACGGGCTGAGCGAGGGTGGCAATTCCCAGACCTGACTGGATCGCGTGCTCGACATCGGCGTGCGGGATGGCAACGGGGATGACGGTGGGTAGCCCGGTGGGGTACGCACTCTCGCGCTCCAATAGTGCAGCCTCGTAGGTGGGGTGCACGGCACCAGCGGCCAGGGCCTGGGCAGCGAAGGCGGAAAGCACCTCAGAACTGGAATTCGCCGTCAGTCCCACAATGCTGAGGTCCGCGCGAGGCACGACGGGAGCGCTCGCACCAGTAGTGCCCGCGGTAGTGGCCTCGTTATTAGTTTTGTCGCTCATAGACCCTCGTCCTTCATTGGCGTTGATTGTCTTGGTGCTGCCCGAGATGTTCACTGATTGGCGAACATCCGACAGCGCTGGTGGCAGTGTGCGCTACTAGTATCGGCGCAGAGTTCGCGGCATCATTTGCTCCCGAACACGCCGCATCATTGTGAACGAGGTTTAGTTAGCCTCACGTTCGATGGTCACGGCCCAAAATGCTTTTACACATTTGTACACCAAACGTGCATAATTGTGTCACACGACTAGCTCATGAATACATTGGAGTATCGAAATTGGCCTCAAAAAGAATCCTCGTGATCTGCGGCACTGGAGTCGCAACATCCACCGTAGTCGTCACGAAGATCAAAGACTTCTGCGCTTCTAAAGGTCTCGATGCAAAGATTACTCAGGGTAAAGTCGCCGACACTCTGCGCGGCAACCTCGACGCAGACTTCATCGTCGCCACTACCCAAGTGCCCGACTCCGTCGGTATCCCGGTTATCGCCGGACTCCCCTTCCTCACCGGAATGGGACTCGACAAGGTCTACGCGGAAATTGAACAGCAGTTCGCCTAGCCAGCAAGTTGTCTGACCCGCGGTCATCCACCGCATCGCTTCATCGAGCGCGAATGCCCCTGCGCGGCGCGCTTTTTACCCAGCCCTGACTCATAGAGAGAATTGGACGTTCAACGTTGAACATTATTGAAGATATTCTGACGAATATCACCAGCTACCTCACGGCTCTCGGAGCCTCCGTAACCCTGCCGATCCTCATCACAGTCTTCGGCATGATCCTCGGCCAGAAGTTCAGCCAAGCCCTCCGCGCCGGTGTTCTCATCGGTATCGGATTCATCGGCATTAACCTCGTCATCGGCCTCATGGCTGGCACCGTCGGTCCAGCCGCTCAGGCCCTGGCCGTGAACCTAGGCGTGAACCTCACCGTTCTCGACGTGGGTTGGCCCGCGAGCGCCGCCATCGCCTTCGGCTCCACCATCGGGGCGGTGATTATCCCTGTCGGCATCCTCGTCAACATGTTGCTGTTGTGGTCGGGCCTTACCCGCACATTCAACATCGACCTCTGGAACTTCTGGCACTTTGCCCTCGTCGGTGCGCTTGTCGGTGCCGTCACCGAGAACTTCTGGATCGGAATCGCCGCAGCCGCCGTTCACATGGTGATCGTTCTGGCTCTCGCCGACCTCTCCGCGCCGTTGATTCAGAAGTACTTCAACTTCCCCGACATCTCGTTCCCGCACGGAACAAGCGCCCCGTACATCCTGTTCGCGATCCCCTTCAACTGGGTCTTCGACCGCATTCCCGGCTTCCGTAACCTCAAGGCCGACCCCCAGACCATCGAAAAGCGTTTCGGTGTCTTCGGCGAATCGATGATCCTTGGTCTCGTACTCGGAATCATCATCGGGCTCGCCGGCTTCGGCTTCGACAACCCGCGCGAAGACTCGATTGCGATCCTCGTACTCGCCATCAGCCTCGCTGCTGTGCTGCTGCTGCTGCCGCGTATGGTGTCGATCCTCATGGAAGGCCTCATCCCCGTCTCCGACTCCGCTCGTGAGTTTGTGCAGAAGCGCTTCCCGGGCCGCAAGTTCTACATCGGTCTCGACACCGCGATCGCCGTAGGACAGCCCGCGGTGCTTGCCACGTCGTTGGTTCTGGTCCCGGTCACCGTGCTCGTCGCCATTGCGCTCGCACCGGCAGGAAACCAGGTACTACCGCTGGTTGACCTCGCCACCCTGCCGTTCATTGTCGCGATGATGGTGCCGATCTTCCGCGGAAACATCGTGCGCTCCGTCATCGGTGGCGCCATCGTCATCGCAATCGGCCTGTTCATCGCTACCGCAACCGCACCGCAGTTCACCGCGATCGCGGAAGCTTCTGGCTTCAGCGACACGCAGGGCTCGCAGCTGATCTCGTCGCTCGTCGACGGAGCGAACCCGCTCACCGGTCTGTTCTTCGGTATTGCCAACCTCGGCGGCTGGTCCATCGCGGTACTCGGTGTTCTCGCCCTCGGATTCGCCTACTGGGTGAGCCGCCTCGAAAAGAAGCGCGACATCGTCCGCGCTCAGGTCGAAGCGGATGCCGCAGCAGCATCTGACGAAGAAGCAGCCAAGGCCTAACCAAGGTCTGGCCTCGCCGCCGAAAGCCCCGCTCCCCCAGGAAGGAGCGGGGCTTTCGTGCGCCTGCGACAGTGCTGTGAATGCTGTGGACGCGATGCTAGAGAAGCTGTCGCTGCTCGCGGGCGAGCCTTGACCTGAGCCCAGCGTGAATGGAGATGTAGGTCGGTACATCGCTTCCCGTCAGAGTCATCAGGTTCGACGACATGCGGTCGATTTCATCAGCGACGCGGCGAGGAGAAGTGCCTTGGCGCGGGGTAATGCTGACGTGAAGCAAGGGTTTACCTCGAACGGTTGCCGTCGATATGCGACTCGAGAGGATCTCCGGCCGCTGGCTCAGCGTTTCTTGGAGCGCGTCGGATGCGAACCCGGTCTCAATAGTAATTCTACCGTCGAGTCCATCGAGACCCTCCTGGCCACCCGAGCCCAGTAGCGTATGCGTTCGCCCGCTGCCGAGCCTGGCGATCGGAACTATCAACACCACGACAATCAGCACGATTGCGGCGAGGGCACCAAACGTCACCCAACTTGCGGTCGTGTTGCCGAGACTCGTCCGAGTTATCGCCTCGTCAAGCCACTCGTGAGCGATGACCGCGTGCACCCTCCACCATTCGGCTGCCGCTGGCCAGAGGTAGAGAAGGACCGTTCCGGATCCTAGGGCTAGCAACAGCACCCCGACAATCAGGATGATCATCCGATTGAGAAACCTATTCGTGCGATTCATGAGCGTTCACCTTGGGAATGCACCGCATCGCGAATCCGAATCTTCACGCGTCCGACAAGTCGGTACTCCACCAGTTCTTCTGCGATAATTTCGCGGGTTTGCGTGTCCGAGAGAGGAGCGCCCGCGTCAGGCGCAACAGCAACGTCGATGACCCGTCGAGCTACACCGACGGTCACACGGTCCCTGGCAACGCCCGCATTGTCGCTGAGGTGCCGCGCTAGCGCGGCCGCTATGACCGCATTGTCCGCAACAATGACACGATTCTCCGATTCCAACCGATGCTTGGCGAGGCGCCCGGGAGTAAGCGCGCTCAGACACAGCAGAACGCCAATCACCGCGACCAGCGCGCCCGTAAGGACCACTAGAGCAGCCGGTCGCTGATCAGGAAGCTCCACTAGCCATTCCGCCGTTGATTCGGGCGAGATCACCAGTGGTGGCAACAGCACCATCGAGAGGATGATCTCAATCGCCAGATAGGCCAGCAGCGTCAGGGCAAGAACCGACGCGAATATCATTGCGGCAGTTCGCGGAGAGTGCACCTCACGTCGGGCAACCCGCCTCAGCGCACGGGTGACTGTCATGACACTCTCCGCACCTCACGGGAGATCGCGCCAGTGATCGTGACATTCACCCGGTTCACTTCCCTCCCCGTGATGTGCCCAATCCGCTCCCGGAGCCGAGCTTGGGCTGCGCCGACGGACTGCACAAGCGGCTGTGCCGCCTGCACCGCTTCATCATCGTCAAGCCGTGGGATGGGCAGGGGCGTGGCGAGCGAGATTGCCAATCCGGCCCGCGCCGTAGCGACCGTGACGGTGACGTGCTTGCGCTCCAAACCGAATTCCTCAGCGCACGCCTCGGCTACGACCTTGTGGATCACCCGGTCATGCACGAGAGTGTGCCCAGGGCGCGCTGTGGTCGGGCGCTCGGCCCTCAGAGCGGTTGATTGACGCCGCGCAGCCTCAGCCTGCATATCCATCAGGATGCGCGCCGACCGCGAACCGCGTCAGCAATCGCACGGAGATCGACTTCTCCCGACACTACGCGTCCCACAAACGCGCCAACCAGCATCAGCAGCGCGACGAGGAGAAAACCGCCGATACCGAACTGGAGGGCAGCAAACGCGAGAATTGCCCCGCTGAGAATGCCCACTACCGTGCCGTTCATGACACGCGTGATTCTTCGGGCTCGGCCTCTTCACCGGGGAGGTGAACATCGTTGACCATCACATTCACTTCGACAACTTCCAAGCCCACTAGGGTGCTGATCGCGTCGGTAACGCTTGCCCGCACGTTATTGGCGACATCTTGAATCGGTGCCGGGTATTCCACAACAAGAGTGATATCAACGGCCGCCTGAGTCTCGCCAACCTCAACCCGCACACCTTGAGTGAGATCGGTGGCGTTGAATGCGTCGCGCACCATTCCGAGCGCTCGCGCACCGCCGCCACCGAGGGCATACACCCCGGAGACCGCCCTGGCCGCAATACCGGCAACCTTGGACACGACTCCTTCGGCGATGGTCGTCTTACCCGCAGTCTGCACATCTGAGACAGCGGTGGTCGTGGAAGTGGGACGATCGACCCGCGATCGAGGAGCCGATGAGTTGCTTGGTGCTGGCGTCGATGTGGCGGCGGACTGGTTCTCTTCGTGAGTGGCCATGATTCCTCAATCTGTTGTGCGATTAACCGTCATTTGCTTGTGGCGGGGCGAGCGGTAGTGTTGCTCTACTAAATAAGACGCTTCTCCCCCGGTATTCGTCACACATTGGTGCCCGATTGGATTGGTCATGCCCTCCACGTTCGGATATGGCTCGCGCGAGGCTCGTGAGCAACTGTCCGATGCGGCTCTCGCCGAACGGGCCATAGACGGTGACCTAGCGGCCTTTGAAACGCTTCTGCGGCGGCATACTCCACTGATGCGCTCCTTGGTGGCTCGAATGCTCAGGTCGGTGAGTGACGCGGACGACGTTGTGCAGGATGCGCTCATCCTCGCGTGGAGACAACTGTCGAGTTTGCAGGAACCGGCAAGCGTGCGAGCTTGGCTTATGACCATCGCCAGCAGGCAAGCCCTCAGCCGGATGCGGCGGCGGCCTGCCGACCTTGCGCTTTCCGACGGTTCGGTTGCTGAAGAACGCAGCGCTGAGCCGGAGCGCGTAGCAACTCACAACGCACAACTACGGTCCCTTGCCGATGCTTTGGATACGCTTACTGAAGATCAACGCCAGTGTTGGTTGCTTCGCGAAATTGCCGAATTGAGCTATGAGCAGATCGGAACCGAGCTGGACATGAGTCCGTCAACGGTCCGAGGCAAGCTCGCGCGAGCACGAGCACATGTCGTGGCACGAATGGAGGGGTGGCGATGAGCGACGATGCAACCACGACCCTCGCGTGCGGAAGAACGATTCATGAACTCAGCGACTACCTAGCCACGGATCGCACACCTCCCAACGTGGTGATCGACACCTGCCCCAATTGTCTCAATGCGCTGGACGCACTGAGCCGCGTGGCCGATTTGTCTCGAGACCTTCTTGAACACGAAGCGGAGACCCTCCCCGCTCCACCACATTCGTGGTTTGCCGACATCCTGTCGACGATCGCCCGCGAAGCTCGTACCGGGCGTGATCTCCCGCTACACCACGAGAACCCTCACGTGACAATGACGATCACGGAAGGCGCCGTTGCTGAACTCGTTCGCTCCGTTGGGGACAGCATCGACGGTGTCATGGTCGGGGGCCTGCAGCTGACCGGCGACGCAGAGACTCCCCATGCGCCCGTCGAAGTCACCGCGACAGCCAGCATCGCCTGGGGAAAACCTGCTCCAGAACTCGCCGACACGCTCCGCGACCGGATTAGCGAGGCGCTGAGGCGGCACACTGAGCTTAACGTCACTGCCGTGAACGTCGTCATCAACGATGTATTCGGCTACGGGAAAGAGAGCGAGGCTACATCGTGAACCCTCATCAACTCGCGGCACAGGTTCGAGCTATTCCTGGCGTTGCTCAGGTGTTTCCTGCAGCATCTACTGTGGCTGAGTTGGCCGGCAGCGTTCGCCACGGCACCGCCCCTCGGGAAAGCGTTGAGCTCACGACGACCGCGAGCCGCACCGAGCTTGCGGTGAGAATCGCCGTGGGCCTCGAACACTCAACCGCTGACACTGCGCGACGGGTCGCTGACCTGCTCGTCGACTCGGCTCCACCTGACAGCGGTGTCACTGTCCGGATAGCGCATATCGCCTGAGCTCGGTTCCTCTGCACTCGACAAACACAGAAGGCCCGCACCAAACGGTGCGGGCCTTCTGTGTTAGCTACTATTCGACGGTTGCGAGCAGCTCAACGAGCTCGTCGAGCACCGTGTCGGCGCCCTCGTCGTCGGAGGCCAGCGTGACGGTTTCTCCCTGAGAGACCCCGAGGGAGATCACGGCGAGGATACTGGCCGCGTTGACGGCCTTCTCACCCTTAGCGACCGTGATCTTGAAACCACTCTTGCTGACCGCCTGCGTGAAGAGTGCGGCGGGGCGAGCGTGGAGACCCGAGGGGGAAACGATTGTTGCTGTGCGTTCTGACATTGTGTACCTGTTTCGAAACGTGGTGGACAGCGCCCCTGAGGAGCGCGGCTGGGGAGGAACCGGTGAGCGAATCGCGGACTTAGAGCAAACGCTCCGGGTTCGCGACGAGGTCCGTGATGGTCGCGAGCATACGCGCAGCATCCGCACCGTCTGCCACACGGTGATCGACGGTAAGGCCAATCGTGCAGCTCAACCGAATACCGAAGGTTCCGTCATCGAACACGCGCATGCGTGGCTTGACGGCCCCCGACGACAGAGCCGTCGACTGCGGTGGGGTCAGTAGTGCGTTGAACGATTCCACGCCGAATCCGCCTAGATTCGAGAATACGCTGGTTCCGCCACCAAGTCGCGCCGGAGGCAGGGTGCCGTTACGCGTCTCGTCGACGACGGTAGCGATCTCGGCTACGAGTTCGGCCAGCGTTCCCTCGTGCGAGTTCTTCAGCACAGGAGCGATGAGTCCCGACGGAGAGTCGATCGCGAGAGCGATACCGATGTGCTCGTTGGCTGCGACGGAATCATCAGTCCAGGTGCCATTGAGCGCCGCATTCTCGGCCAAGGCGATCGCTTGTGCCCGCACGAACAGCGCGGTCCAGCTTGCGCCGCCGAGAGTGGTCTTGCGCACGGCGGCAAGAGCGGAGAGATCGAGGTCAACGTAAGCCGTGAACTGCGGAACGAGAGCGGATGCCGACATCACCTTGGCAACCTGCTTACGGGTGCGAAGGCGGCGAGCTTCCACCGGATCCACCGACTTGGCAGGTGCCGCGGCAGGGGTTGACGGTGCTGCCGCGGGAGCGACCGGTGCTGCGGCAGCAGGTGCTGCGGGAGCAGGTGCTGCGGGAGCAGCAGGAGCTGCAACCGGAGCCGCAGGAGCAGCAACCGGAGCCGCAGGAGCAGCAACGGGGGCAACTGCAGCAGGAGCGGTTCCCGCGACAGCCGCTTCAACGTCCGAAACACGAACGGTGCTGTCTGGCCCAGTCGCCGTGACCTGGGCTAGATCGACACCGTGTTCTGCGGCCGCTCCACGTGCGGCAGGAACGGCGGGGATCCAACCGGTCTCGATGGGTGCCGGTGCTGAAGCCGGGGTATCCACAGCAGCGGCAGGCGCGGCAGCAGGAGCCTCGTCGGCGGGCTCGTCAAAGAGGCCACCGAGAAGGTCGTCAGCTTCGGTCGTGATGAAGGCGATCGTGTCGCCGACAGCGTAGACGTCGTCTGGTTGAGCGATGATGCGGGCCAGAACGCCATCGAACGGCGACTCGACCTCCATGTCGACCTTGTCAGTCGCGACCTCACAGATGGGCTCGCCCGAACGGACCGAGTCGCCGACCTGCTTGAGCCAGGCGACCATGGTGCCCTCTTCCATGGTCATCGACATTTTGGGCATTGTCAGTGGCAGCTCAGACATGTCACCACTTCCGAACGAGGTCGGTGGCCGCCGCAACGATGTCTTCGACCTGCGGTACTGACGCGCGCTCAAGCTTGGGCGCGTAAGGAATCGGGATGTCGAGGCCAGAGAGACGCTTGATCGGTGCACGCAGGTATCCGAACGCATCCGATTCCGAGATGATGGCCGAAACTTCGGACATGAAGCCGAGCGTGCGCACGGCTTCCTGAACGAGCAGAACACGACCGGTTGCCTTGACGGTGCGCAGGATCGTGTCGCTATCAAGCGGCTTGAGCGTGCGCGGGTCAACGACGGTCGCTTCGATGCCGTCGGCGGCAAGAATCTCAGCAGCCTCGAGTGCGCGGCTTACTTCGACACCGGTGGCAATGATCGTGAGGTCTTTTCCTTCGCGGGGAACCGCAGCAACACCGAGCGGGGTGCGAACGTCGCCGGCGCGAACCTCTCCCGAGGTCTTGTAGAGCAGCTTGTGCTCGATGACCATGACCGGGTTGGGGTCGTCGATCGCCGACAGCAGCAAGCCCTTGGCGTCGTCGGCCGTTGCCGGCATGACAACTTTGAGCCCGGGGATGTGCACGAACCACGCTTCGAGGCTCTGCGAGTGCTGCGCGGCAGCACCCGTTCCCGAGCCACCCGGCGCACGGATTACCATCGGCACGTTGACGGCGCCACCAAGCATGAAGTGAATCTTCGCTGCCTGGTTGGCGATCTGGTCCATTGCCTGCGCGGTGAAGTCCGAGAACTGGATTTCCACGATCGGGCGCATGCCCGTCATAGCGGCACCTACACCGGCACCCATGATTCCGAGTTCGCTGATGGTCGTGTCGCGAACGCGATCCGGACCGATCTCGTTGATGAGCTCACCGGTAACGCCGAAGGCGCCACCGTAGGTTCCGACGTCTTCACCCATGATGAAGACGGCGGGGTCCTTAGCCATGGCGATGCGCAGAGCGTCGCGAACGGCCTCGGAGTAGGTCATGGTCACGGTTTCGCCCGTCGCGGGCGCTGCGGCCTGAACCGCGGTCGTCTCAATAGTCATAGTCGTTACCTTGCGTAGACGGCGGAAAGAAGGTCGTCAGCGGTGGCATCCGGCGCCGCGTTTGCGCGCTGGACGGCACTGCGCAGTTCGGTGCGCACGTTGTCGCGGACGGCGTCGATGTCAGCCTGCGTGAGCCCGCCTGCGGCGAGAGCCTGAGCTTCGAACAGCGGGATCGGGTCCTTGCCGCGCCACTCATCGATCTCATCACGAGTGCGGTACAGGTTCTTGTCCGACTTCGAGTGTCCGCGCCAGCGGTACGTCTTGGCTTCAATGAAGGTCGGTCCGCCACCGGCACGAGCGCGGTCGACCGCTTCCTTCGTGGCGTCGTAGACGGCCTGAACGTCGTTTCCGTCAACGGTTACGCCGGGGATGCCGTAGCCCTTCGCGCGGTCAGACAACTGTTCCAAGTTGAAGGCCTTCTCGGACGACATCGACATGCCGTAGAGGTTGTTTTCGCACAGGAACACCACGGGGAGCTGCCACATGGCCGCGAGGACAACGCCCTCGTGCCATGCGCCTTCACCCATCGCACCGTCGCCATGAAAGCTGACAGCAACCTGCTGGGTTCCACGCATCTTGGCCGACAACGCTGCACCGGTTGCAATTGGTACACCGCCGGCGACGATGCCGTTGGCACCGAGGTTTCCGGTTGCGGTGTCCGCAATGTGCATCGAGCCGCCGCGTCCGCGGCAGTAGCCGGTTTCCTTCGCGAGGAGTTCTGCCATCATGCGCTCCATGTCGGCGCCCTTGGCGATGCAGTGGCCGTGGCCACGGTGCGTCGAGGTGATGTAGTCATCCTGGTTCAAGGCCAGGCATGCACCGGTCGGTACGGCCTCCTGGCCGATCGAGAGGTGCATGGTTCCGTGCATCAGGCCACGGCCGTAGAGGTCTTCCACTGCTTCTTCAAAGCGGCGGATCTTCCACATGGTGGCGAGGCTGGAAGCCGCGAGCGCGCGGTCCGCAACGATTTGCGTATTCATTACTGGCACCTTTCTTAGGCGGAGAGCAGCGACGCGAGTGCAGGAACCTGCAACTGGCCGTCGGCGAGAAGTGCATCTTGCAGTTTACGCAAGATCACGATGGTCTTGGTTTCGTCGAGCTGAACATCGTCGTACGTCAGCGCGGTTCCCTGTGCAACGTCGCGGATGAGCGTTCCAGCCGATGCGAGACCGATCGGCAGCTCACGGCCAGCCTTGGCTTCTGCTGCCGGAACAGCGTCGCCGTAGACGTGGTCGCCGCCGATTCCGTCGATCTTTTCGCCGACCTTCAGGTCGCGCTTGGCCATTGCCGACACATCAGCGTTCCAGGCGATAGGGGCCAGCGATGGCTGGCGGTCGATCATGACCTCACCAATTGAGAGCACGGCCTCGACGCTCGCGAGGTGGTACGGACGGTAGAAGGCGAAGTAGGGGCCTTCACCGAGCTTGAGGTAGCTGAGCTCCTCGTGAACAACGGGGTCTGTCGCCTTGGCAACGACAAAGACACCAGGAGCGACCGGGCCGGTTGCGTAGTCGACAACGCCGCTGCGGTCGAGGATTCCGCCGTCTTCAGTGGGCTTGAAGATGTCCTGAAGGGTCGGCACTGTTGCGGCCGGTCCGTGCATCGAACGCTTCGTCAGGTCGAGGTCTGCCGCGTTAGCCAGGGCAGCCATCTCGATCATCGTCTTGGTTCCGTCGACGAAGCTGCACAACATCCGCGGATTCATGCCCTTGGTCTTTGCCTCTGCCTCGAGTGTCGCAGGGGTCGCGGTCTGGTTGAGGGGGTTGTTCTTTCCCTTACCGGCGAGCACAACATCGAGACCGATGTCTTCGACGTACTCGACCAGCTTGAGGCACTCAACGGGCTCGTCGCCGCGGCAGACGGTGTAGATGCTTCCGGTCTGAGCCGCGATACGAGCCAAGAGGAGTCCGACGGTGACGTCAGCTTCGACGGTCATGAGGGCGACGTCCTTGCCGCCGAGCAGCGAAGCAAGAGCGACCTTGGCGGCGATCTCGGGAACGCCAGAGCATTCGATAACCATGTCGATGGGGAGCTTCGGAAGCGCGAGAGCGTCGTTGACGACGACGTGGCCGCCAGCTTCGATCGTGGCGGCGAGGGTCTCGAGGTCAGCCGACTGGTCGACGTCGGTAATTCCCGCGTTGGCTAGGGCACCGACGGCGCGGTCGATGGCGATGTCAGCGACGGCTGTGATGTCGACGCCTTTCTGACGGGCGATTTGGGCGATGAAGCCGGAGCCCATCTGGCCTGCGCCAACAAGTCCGACACGGACGGGACGACCTACCTCGCGCTGACGCGCAAGCAGTTTGTTTGTGTAACCCATGACTACCCCTTTGAAACCACGTTATTTGCACTTATGTGCGTTAGTTAATCAAGTATGTGTATTAAGTATGCCCCGGAAGGGACAACGATGCAATGCCGGATGCGCGAACACCCGAACACTGGAAGTGCTACTTACGAGCTGCCGCTGCCACGTTGCGCTTGTACGTGACCCAGTACTGCTTGGTCGCGTAATCCACGGCAGCGGTCATCATCTTTTCTTTGGTGCGCAGCGTGGCGGTGTCGAGATCACCGATCAACTCGGGGCGCGGCTTGAAACGCGCGAGGACGGTGCTTCCGACCATGGCCTCGGCTGCCACGATGCGCGTTGTCGATGCGTCAACGACGAGAAGAACGATGGCGCCGCGCAGGAAGTGCTTGCCGCGGCCGGAGACCAGGAAGTGGTCTTTAGCCCCGATGTAGCTGTTCCCAAGGCGCTTGGTGGCACGAGAGTACGTGCGCTGTTGGAGGAGGCTGAACACAACGCTCAGGACGAGCGCTGCGAGCAGCAGCAGTGCGAAACCGGTGTCCATGTCAACTACCTTCGATGAGCTCAATGGTGGCGCCAGCGGCGGGCAACGTGAGCGTGCCCTTCGCGTGGATGGCGCCGGGGAGAATCTTCTGGCTGTCTTCTGGGTCGCTATAAACCACGAAGTGGCCAAGCGTGCGGAGGTTATTGGCAGCGATCTCGCCAACCTCCGTAATGGTGACTTCAGAGTCCCCCACCCGCAGCACGTCTCCCGGCTGGGGGTCGCGCTGCGGGTGGTGGTGCGAGACGGCATGAACAACACTGACCTCAGCCAACTCGGCGGGGCAGGGCTCTCCGAAGAAGATCACCACTCCTCCGTCGAACATTTCGGTGGCGTCCGTTCCGATGGACGTGACCTGGCTGCGGTAGTAAGTAGTCATTGCTGTCTCGCTTTTCTCTGCTGTTACGTGTGGTGGATGTGCGGGTTAGATCAGTGCGAAGCTTGCGCCCCAGGCGATCAGCACCGCGAGCGGCGATGTGATCAGGCGCGAGAAGAGTACAGCAGGAACACCCACTGCGACCGTCTCCGGCTTGGCTTCTCCCAGGGCAAGACCCACGGGAACGAAGTCACAACCAACCTGACCGTTGATGGCGAACAGCGTCGGCAGTGCATACTGCACGGGCAGTGCGCCAGCGGCGATCTGTGTACCCATGAGTACACCGACGACCTGAGCGATTGCCGCACCCGGTCCGAGGATCGGTGACAGGAATGGTAGGCCCGTGATCACACCAAGCAGGATCAGACCGATCGGGTTCGAGGCCAGCGGTGTGACCGCTTGCGCGATCAAGTCCGACAGTCCCGAGTAGGTGACGAAACCGATCAGGAGGCTCACGTATGCCATGAACGGGAGGATTGTCTGCAGCACCAGCTGAACGGTCTGGCGACCCGATGACAGCAGCGTGTTGATGATGTTTCCGATGACCGAGCCGAAACGCGTCGCCACGTTCGAGAAGAAACCGATGAATCCGCCACCGGTCGTGGTCTCGGCCGTGAAGTGCGTCACGTTGCTCGTGCCGAAAGCTCCGGACGGCGCGGGGCTTCCGATTGCTGCTTCGGACGCTGCCGTTGCTTCAGCGGCATGCGTTGCGAACGCCGCTTCATCACCTGAGAGCTCAACGTCTTCGGTGCCGACTGCCGAAACGAAGACATCGTCGGTGATGTACTTCGCGAGGGGGCCAGATGGCTCTCCAGGGAAGACATCGACGGTCAACATCCGCTTCTTGGGGTAGACACCGATGCGAGCGGTTCCGCCACAGTTGATGACGACGGCGACGACGCGCTCTTCGGGAATGCTGTTGGTGAACCCATCGACGGCTTCTGCCCCGGTGAGTTCAGCGATCCGTGCGGCGACCGGGTGGATTCCTCCACCGGTGACCGAGAGAACGACGTTCTTGGTTTCAGTGGGCTCAAGGAGAAGACCCTTACCCCAGCCACCGTTGCCCGGCTTGACGAATACTTTGTTGTAGGTGTTCTCAGTCATGATCACACCGTCCCTTCAGTGGCAACCGAGGATCCGGTTTTCTTGGTCGACTTTGCCTCAACGAACCGCTCGCTGGCACGAGCGAACTCACGGTCGTACTCGTCGAATACCGCCGTGAGTCCCTGACGACGAATCAGCAGTGCGGTGATCCACTCGGTGACCATTCCACGAATGAAGATCACGACGATGCCGGTACCGATGTAGAGCAGCGCGAGCAGCGGGTACTTCTCGGGAGCGATGGCAAGCACTCCGGCCGAGACACCAGCCCAGACGAAGATCTCACCAGCGTTTGCGTGAGGGAAGAATGCCGTAACCGGGTGAACGAACGACACCGCGGAGTCGTAGAACGCCGGCTTCTGTCGCTCAGGTAGATAAATACCAAACGAGTAGGCCATCGGGTTAGTCAAGACAATGACGGCGATGATGGGCATGAGCGTGTAGCGGGTGATCGCCCAACGAGCGGACCACTGAACTGCACGGGTCATACGCGCTTCGCCAACCCACGTCGTGATGGCGTACATGAACGTCAGCAGCACGATCAGCGTCGGCAGAATGCCGGTGGCTAGACCAACGAGAGCTTCACCCGAAGCGTTGAACAGCCCGATGAAATGAGTCGCGCCCCACGTGAGCGCCTCAATGATCGGGTTATCACTGGCTGGGACTGGCGGCTCATCTGCCGCCCAAATTATCGTGTCCAGAACAGATTGCATCGCACACCTTTCTCCAGCCGCAACTTCGTTGTCGGCGCCTGTCAGGGCCGATGGCTGCGACATAAGGTGTGTGTCCCCATCGACCCTGCTACTACATTTGCACATTTGTGAGTATAGGACTCACACTCGTGTAGTAACAGGTATATCAGGTGACCAGCGCGGATCCAAGGTGAGGCGAGAAAAAAATTAAACTCACGTGACGATGACCGCGTTTGAGTGACATCAACCGCGTTAAAAGAAGCGACTAGGGTCGCGCGAAACGAACGAGGGAACGACATCGCTCGTTTTCGCTCGCGGGCGCCAGCACACCCTCGGTGCGGCTGAGCTAGTCGTTGTGGTGAGAAGCGTCGGCGACGGTTCGCGCATGCACCAGGGCGGTCGCGATCGCCGCCATTCCTTCGCCACGACCGGTGAAGCCCAACGCATCGGATGTCGTGCCAGCGATGCTGACCGACGCCCCAAGAATGCCGCTGAGGAATTCCTCTGCCTCAACCCGGCGACGTGACACCATCGGGTGGTTGCCGATCAACTGCACCGAGACGTTGCCAACCTCGAAGCCGGCATCGCGGAGCAGGAAGAGCGTCTCCCGCAAGAAAACGTCTCCGTGCGCGTCCTCGAACTTGGGGTCGCTCGTGCCAAACACGCTACCCAAATCTCCGAGCTTCGCCGCGGAAAGCATCGCATCGCAGATTGCGTGAGCAACTACGTCACCGTCGCTGTGGCCGCGTAGACCAACCTCGTCTGGCCAGTGCAAGCCGGCAAGCCACAATTGTTTTGTCTCGTCGTAGGCGTGCACATCGGTGCCCGTTCCCACCCGGATACTGGTTGCGGCCGACTCGGTGAACAACTGTTCCGCGCGACGCAGTTCCCAGGCCGTCGTAATCTTGAACGCTAGCGGGTCACCCGCGATGATCGACACGGGATAGCCAGCATCAGCCACCAGTGCGGAGTCGTCGGTGTGTTCCTCTCTCGCGGCCTCGTGAGCAGCTACGAGCTGATCGCGCGGGAAGCCCTGCGGCGTTTGGACGGCCATGAGCACGGAGCGGTCAACCGTCTCGACAACACGACCGACGTCATCGATACGTTTGATGGTGTCCGCAACGGGAAGCCCGGGAACGACTCCCGCGTTTGAACTGCGCACTTCAGCGGCGACGGAATCAAAAATCACGCTCGGCGTGAGCGGTCGTGCTGCGTCGTGAACAAGCACAACGTCGATATCGGGTTCGAGGAACTTGAGCGCAGCAGCGACGGACTCCTGGCGAGTGGAACCACCGACAATGATCGTCGGCTCACGATCACGACCACCAGGCACCGAACGGGCCAGCTGTTTGGCAATGGGACCGTACGACTGCGGAACGGTGATGATTACCTGAGCAGGCTCGACCATCCCGAAAACCGACTCGAGCGCACGACTGAGCGTTGGGCGACCCGCCAGATGCACGAACGCTTTGGGTTCATTGCGACCTAGCCGGGTTCCATTTCCGGCGCCGAGAACGATTACGGCAACGCGGGGGTTGGTCTGTGGGCTCATATGAGGCGGGTATCTCCAAATCGATGGGCGAGGAAATACTCCTCCGCCAAAAAGACGTAGCGAACCAGCCTACCCATGGTCTCCTGTGAAAACAGCTAGTGACCCTCGGCTAGGAAGCGAGAACCTCATCGAGCACAGTTGAGGCCTGATCTTCGTCCGTCTTCTTCGCGAGCGCGAGTTCAGAAATCAGAATCTGACGAGCCTTAGCAAGCATGCGCTTCTCGCCGGCCGAGAGTCCGCGGTCCTGGTCACGTCGCCAAAGGTCACGAACGACTTCGGAAACCTTGATCACGTCACCGGAGGCAAGCTTCTCCAGGTTGGCCTTGTAACGGCGCGACCAGTTGGTGGGCTCCTCGGTGAACGGCGCGCGCAGCACCTCGAACACCTGGTCGAGTCCTTCGCGACCGATAACGTCACGAACACCAACGAGATCAACGTTCTCCGCAGGAACTTCGATAGTGAGATCGCCTTGCGTTACGTTGAGCTTGAGATAGATTTTCTCTTCACCCTTGATGACACGCTTCTTCACCTCGGTAATGGTTGCAGCACCGTGGTGGGGATAAACGACAGTCTCGCCGACCTCAAACAACATGAATAGTGGTCCTCTCGAAGAAAACCCAGTTTATCACAGTTGAAGCATGGTAAGGGTTGCCTAACTAAACCACTAGGCGCGGCTATCGGTAGTATGGATGCGTGACAGTACGTACTCGCGCAGCACGCGCCGCAGCATCCGCCCTCATCGCCGGCGCTCTACTCGTGGGCACCGCAGGTTGTTCGTTCATCACGCCAACCGCGACGCTCAACCACTACGACCCTAGCGACGGCATCGGTGCCGAAGTCGGCGACCTCAAGCTGCGCAACGTTCTTGCCATCAGCAACGACGACAACTCCGCGGTCAGCTTGATGATCACGGTGATCAACACCGAATCTGCAAGCGGTAGCCTGCGGATTCAGTACGAATCCGCCGACGGTGAACGAGTGGACATCTCGAAGCCCATCACCTCAGACGCGGTCAAGAGCTACGGCACCGAAGTTGACGCGGACATGATCATCATCAGCGATGCCGATGTCATCGCCGGCCAGTTGTTTCCGATCTACTTCCAGTTCGGAAACGACAGCGGCAAAGAGCTCCTCGTTCCGGTCATTTCCGGCAGCGACCCCATCTACAGCGACCTAGCTCCGGTCAGCACCCCCAGCGAATAGCTGCTGATACTCGCGTCGCTACTCCTCGAAGCGGTAGCCGAGGCCCCGAACGGTCACGAGCATTGTCGGTTGTGACGGGGTTTTCTCGATCCTTGACCGGATGCGCTTGATGTGAACGTCGAGCGTCTTGGTGTCGCCGAAATAGTCAGCACCCCAGACACGATCTATCAACTGTCCGCGCGTGAGAACGCGACCGCAGTTGCGAAGCAGGAGCTCAAGAAGCTCGAATTCCTTCAACGGCATCGCAATCGTCGAGCCGTCGACAGAGACGGTGTGACGCTCAACGTCCATCCGCACTCCACCTGCCTCCAACACCGAGTCGTCGTCGATGTCCTCGCTGCGTCGACGCATTACCGCGCGGATGCGGGCGAGGAGTTCACGGGATGAATACGGCTTCGTTACGTAATCATCAGCCCCCAGTTCAAGGCCGACCACGATGTCCACTTCGCTGTCCTTCGCGGTGAGCATGATGATGGGCACCGCGGAGCGCGTTCGTATCTCGCGGCACACCTCAGTGCCGGCAAGCCCGGGCAACATCAGGTCGAGCAGCACCAGATCGGCGCCGTTTCGTTCAAACTCGGCAAGCCCCGCCAGGCCGTCCTCGGCGATCGTCGTCTCATAACCCTCTCGCTCCAGCAAGAACGCGAGCGGCTCGCTGAGGGATGATTCGTCTTCGACGATCAGAATGCGGGTCATAAAGTGTCTCCTGTTGCGTGCGTTACGTCGGAATCAATTTCGGGCAGTCGAATCGTGAAAGTCGAACCGTGGCCAAGCTGCGACCACACTCGAATATCTCCGCCGTGGTTTTGCACGACGTGTTTGGCAATGCTGAGGCCCAAGCCGCTGCCGCCGGTGTGGCGGCTGCGCGCGGGGTCGCTGCGATAGAACCGTTCGAAGACTCGATCGATTTCGTCCTCGGGAATGCCGACGCCCTGGTCGGTGACTGATATTTCGATCGCACCGTCTCGGTGACGAACCCCCACACCAACTCTGGTGTTCTCTGGTGAATACTGCACCGCGTTCGAGATGAGATTGTCGAGGGCGAGAACCAGCAGGCTTTCATCGCCGAAAGCTTCGAGTCCGGTGAGTGCCCCGCCAACGAGCGAAACACGATTGAACTCCGCCACCGCCCGATTCTGATCGATCGCGACCGCCACGATGTTGTCGACGTCGACGACAGCGGCCTCGGCGAGCCCGTCAGCAGACTGCAAGCGCGAAAGCTCGATAATCTCCTGGGTGATCCGCGCGAGACGCTGAGATTCCTTGGTGAGGCGTTTGGCAAACCGTTTCACCTGGTCCGGCTCGTCGGAGGCGCTGACGAGTGCTTCCGCCAACAAACCGACCGCCCCGATTGGTGTCTTCAGCTCGTGGCTGATGTTGGCCACGAAGTCCCGGCGCACCTCCTCAAGTCGGTAGGACTCCGTGCGGTCTTCGGCCAGCAACAAAACGTACCGCGTGCCAAGACGGGCAACACGCACAAAGAGATAGATGTTGGCATCACCAAATGGGCCGCGTGAGAGGTGGACTTCTTGTGCAATCGGGTCACCGGTGCGTCGCACTTGGTTGACGAACTCCACGAGTTCCGGATGCACGAGGGCATGATTCCACACCAGACCATAGGTCAACGCACCGTGTGAGGCTTTCATGATGTTGTTCGACGGATCGAGCACGATACCGGCCGATTCCAGTGCGTCGATGACTTGATCAACGCCGTCGGGTACCGCAGACGAGACCACGTGGGCTGCGCGCTGACCGCGCTTTGCCGCTGCATAAATGATCAAGGACATGCCGCCACCGAGAAATACCCCAAAGGCGAGGGCGGCAGGCACAAGCCACGCAGAGTCCATACCGACTAGATTAGTTACATCTGGAGCGTTCGCTGGCCGCAAGTTCGCGACGAGTGCTCACTTCAGATAAAGTTCAGGCCGCCAACACCTGCTGTTAACCTGACGCGGGCAGGGTGGCCTAAGCCGTGCGGGCTTCGTCATGCCCGTATCGAAGGGACGTAGATAGCGTGCGCGAAGTATTCCAACAGGAACTACGCGAGGTGCAAGATCGCCTCGTAGAAATTGCCAGCCTTGTGGCGGTCTCGATTGAGAACGCCACAAAAGCATTCAATGATTCAGATGTGTCGCTCGCCGAAGCGGTGATCGCAGATGACGATGAAATAGATGCTGCTGCAGCCGAACTCGATGAGCTTGCGATCAACATCCTCGCTCGTCAACAACCAGTCGCTCGCGACTTGAGAATTGTGGTCAGCGCTCTGCGCATCAGCGCCTCTCTTGAGCGCATGGGCGACATGGCTGAGCACATCGCTCAGCTTGCCCGTTACCGGTTCCCGGACAAGGTCGTTCCGAAGTCTCTGCGCGGTACGTTCGCAGAACTCGGGGCTCTCGACGTTGCGGTGGCCAAGAAGCTCGTTGAGTTACTCAAGGACGAAGACGTGCGCGTGGCCGACGAAATTCGCAACGACGACGACAAGATCGATGCACTGCACCTGAGCGTATTCGACAAGGTGCTCGGCGAGACCTGGAAGGGCGCCGCGGTCGACACCGTCGATGCCACCTTGGCGTCGCGCTACCACGAGCGGTTTGCCGACCACGCCGTCTCCATCGCCAAGAAGGTTCAGTACCTTGCCACCGGCGATTGGACTCCGTCAGACGACTAGCCTCATCGCTACGTGACAAAGCCCCGACGAGATTCGCTCTCGTCGGGGCTTTGCGCGTTATGCGTGTCTGAAACTGTGGCGTTACTTCTTACCCTGTGATGCCACGGCTGCTGCTCCCGCTGCGGCCGCTTCTGGGTCGAGGTAGTAGGCCGGTTTGATCGGCATGAAATTGTCATCGAGCTCGTACACGAGCGGGATTCCGGTCGGGATGTTGAGCCCAGCGATGTCGTCATCCGAGATGCCGTCAAGGTGCTTGACAAGCGCGCGCAACGAGTTGCCGTGGGCGGTCACAAGCACGGTCTTGCCCGCTGCGAGATCCTTAGTGATGTCGGATTCCCAGTAGGGCAGCATCCGGTCGATCACGATCTTGAGGCTTTCGGTGCGGGGAACATCGCCGTCGATTCCTTCGTAGCGGCGCTCGTGAGCTTGACTGTACTCGGCATCGTCGGCAAGCTCGGGCGGCGGTACATCAAAACTGCGCCGCCACGTCATGAACTTCTCTTCGCCAAACTCTTCGAGAGTCTGAGCCTTGTCCTTGCCCTGAAGCGCACCGTAGTGGCGTTCGTTGAGACGCCAGGAACGCTTCACCGGAAGCCAGTCGAGGTCGGCGACCTCCAGCGCGATGTTGGCGGTGTGGATCGCACGCTTGAGCAGCGACGTGTAAAGCACGTCTGGTTGCTTGTCGAAGGCGGCGATCAGTTCACCGGCACGCGCGGCCTCGCCGCGGCCCTGTTCGGTAAGCCCGACATCCACCCATCCGGTGAAGAGGTTCTTTTGGTTCCATTCGGAGTTGCCATGGCGCAACAAGATCAGGGTGTGAGTCATGACTCAAGAGTACCGAGAACGACGAGCGAGCGCGCGCCGAGACCTTCGAACGCTCCTAGCCTCTGGTGACGCCCCCGAGCCGCGGCAGGCGAGGCACATTGGCTTCGCGCCCAGCGTCGGTGGGGACGATCACCTCTTGCGCGGCCGCAATCGGGCCAACGTCGGAGGCGACGGCAAGTGTCTCTTCGGCGTCCACACCCCGTTTGATGACGGCGAGGGCGATGGGTCCCAGTTCGAAGTGACGGGCGGTTGCGGTGACCGCGCCGACCGTTTTGTCGCCGAGAGTCACCTCGGCACCAGCCTCGGGGAGTGCCCCTTCGGAACCATCAAGATGGAGCATCACGAGGCGACGCGGTGGGTGCCCGAGGTTATGCACCTTCGCTACGGTCTCCTGGCCGCGGTAGCAGCCCTTATTGAGATGCACAGCGGAACGCATCCAGTCGAGTTCGTGCGGAATTGTGCGGTCGTCGACCTCAGTGCTGAAGCGCGGACGCCACGCAGCAATCCGCAACGCCTCATACGCGAGTGACCCAGCGGCGTCAAAGCCGCTCAGGTCTGCCTCGAGGGCGACGAGGGACTCACGGTAGTTCCACGAGGTGGCGGGGTGCGCGTCAGTCCTTGAGTACTGGTGGCCGCCACGGACAACGGTCGCCCACGGATCGCTCCAGACGAGCGGCACGCCGCGCGAGACCGCGACCGGCACGTCGAGAGCATCGCCGAAACTTCCAACCGTCATGTAGTCGTCGCTGCGGTCGGCGATCTCTATTCGCAGTGTGAAACGCATGCGATCGAGCCAGGCCGCGAGTGCTTCCCGCTCGGAACCGTCAACGAATAGCCATAGTGTTTCGGAGTCATCAACGACCCTCATGGCGTGCTCGATGCGCCCGTTGGGGTTGAGAAGAAGCGTTTCGGCGCTCTCTCCCGCCGTTAGACCACTCAGCGCCTGGCTGGTGAGCGAATCAAGCCACGTGAGCCGGTCGGGCCCTGTGATTGTGATGATGCCGCGGTCGGGCAGTTCCACGAGCGCGCGGCCCTCAATGAGAGCACGCTGTTCACCGAACGGATTGCCGTAGTGTTCGGGAGGATTTCCCACCGCACCGGGACGGGTGGCAAAGGCGCTATTCGACACGAGCGAGCCGCCCTGACGCATGAGTTCGAAGGTCTTGGCCGAGAGCGGCAATGTCCCACGCCCACAGCAGGTGGGCATCCACTAGCCCGTAGAGGCGTGTTGCTGCCGTGTACTCCTTGGCGCTCTGTGTTCGCATCACAGCGTCGGTTGCCAAGTCGATTCTGGGGCCCTTCGCTTCGCCGATGTAGAACTCGTTGATTCCGCCCGGATGCACGATCGAAACCTCAATCTCGAAGCCGCCGTTGGGTGTTCGGAGCTTCTCGACCTCCTCAGCGGTGCCGTAGGGCCGTTCCCCGGTTGCCGGCAGCATGCCGGGTCCAGGATCGCCATCAACCGCAGGGCGACGCAGACGCCAGTACCCGGCCTCGGTCACGTGCGGTGTGTGCTCATCGTCAAGCAACCACGTATACGAGTTGTAGTTGAGGTGGGGCAGGCCATCATGGGTGAAACTGACGCGCTGGCCGAATTCGATATTGCGAGTCTCGTCGCCAACGCGGTAGTTGACGACCCCAGTGCCCTCCCACAAGCCGACAAGCCACGAGAGTGGGGCAAGTTCAGCGGGGCCGGACGCGTCTAGCTCGATCACGATGCAGCAAGGTCAGCGCTGGCCACGGAAGAGGTTGTAGACCACTACAACCGATACATAACCGATAGACAGCGTCGCGAGGCCGAGAAGGCCAACGAAGAAGAGCTCAAGTGCGAGAAGCATATTCTCATCCTATCCCTGCCGAACGCGGCGATGCTAAATGAGGGCGAAAACTCCGGTAGCCGCAGCCACAATCAACAGTGCACCCACCATGCTGGCGGTTGCGCGCGCCACAAAGCCCTCCTTGCGGTGAATCACCAACTGAATGACGAAAGTGAGAACCACGGCACCCGCAAGAGTGATCGCCAGCCAGGTGACCCGCATCTCTGCTGCCGCTACTGCCCCTATGATGGTGGCTCCGGCAAGGCTCAAAACCCACACCGGAACGACGCTCCACTTTTGCCAAGTCATGTCTCCCATCGTAGCGAGATCAGGTGATTGAGGGGGGCGTACAGGGTCACCGTCGGCGACCGGTAGAATACCTTTCACGCAGTGGGGAGGCCACATGGCACACATCTTGATGCTTAGCTCTGCGCCCGACGCTGATCCTCTGCCCGCACTGGGGCTGCTCAGCCACACGGTGGAGACTCTCGTCGCAGCGCCCGCAACTCTTGTGGCTGCGCCGACAACCGACCTCATCTTCGTCGACGCAACGACTAATCTTGCTTCAGCCAAAGGCCTCTGCAACGTGCTCAACTCGAGTGGAATTTCCGTTCCGCTGTTTGTGGTTGTCAACGACGGCGGGCTAGCCGCCATCAATCAGCAGTGGCATATCGACGACTTGATCGTGGCCGCAGCTGGACCGGCAGAAGTGGATGCCCGCATCCGCCTGACGATGGCTCGCCGCGAAGGGGAAAGTTCGGCTTCGAAGATCCGCGCATCCGGCATCGTCATTGACGAAGCCAGCTACTCGGCGAAGGCGCGCGATCGGGCTCTTGATCTCACCTTCAAAGAATTTGAACTGCTGCGGTTCTTGGCCTCCCACCCCTCGCACGTCTTCACTCGTGAACAGCTTCTGAGTGAGGTGTGGGGTTATGACTACTTCGGCGGAACCCGCACCGTCGACGTTCACGTGCGTCGCCTACGCGCGAAACTCGGCGATCTCGAGTCCCTCATCGGTACCGTGCGCAACGTCGGGTATTGCTTCAACATCACCGAGGATTCGGAGAAGGCAACCGATTCCGCGGCCGCCGGTAGCCAGCCGGAGAGCGTCGCGGTCTAGTCCCCTCGCCCGCCCAACTCCCGTCGCAGTGCGGCGGAGTTAATCAATTGTTCATCACTCAGTGGCAGTATGATCCAATGAACAACGACAGTGCGATTGCCGATCCTAGCTCCGCAACGGACTCGCTCGACGAGTACGACATCGAGGAATCATCGAGCGTCGACGATGGAACGTTGGTCTTTGATCGTTACCTCGATCGTGAGTTGAGTTGGCTCGCCTTCAACCAACGAGTGCTTGAGCTCGCTGAAGATTCCACACTGCCACTCCTAGAGCGTGCCAACTTCTTGGCCATCTTCGCCAGCAACCTCGACGAGTTCTTCATGGTGCGTGTCGCCGGCCTAAAGCGCCGCATTGACACCGGCCTCGCTGTTCCGACCAACATCGGCCGTGCGCCCGCTGAGGTGCTCGAGGAGCTCAGTGCCGCAGCCCACGCCCTGCAGGAGCGCCATGCCGCAGAATTTCGGGACAGCATCAAACCTGCGCTCGACGCTGAAGGAATTCACATTGAGGCGTGGGCCGATCTGGGGCCTGCCGACCGCGAGCGCGTCGATGAAATCTTCTCCAGCCAGATCTTTCCCGTGCTTATGCCCCTAGCCGTGGATCCCGCACACCCGTTTCCGTACATCTCCGGGTTGTCGCTGAATCTCTCGATCCGTGTACGAAACCCCAAGACCCAGAAGGAGGAGTTCGCCAGGCTCAAGGTGCCTAGCGTGCTGCCCCGCTTCATTCAGTTGCCGGATGACGGCAGTGATCAGCTGCGCTACATCCCCCTCGAAGATCTCATCTCTAACCACCTGGACTCCCTCTTTCCTGGCATGGAAATCTTGGCCCACCACGAGTTCCGGGTTACCCGCAACGAAGACGTCAACGTCGACGAAGATGAGTCAGAGAATCTGATCAAGTCGCTAGAAAAGCAGATTCTGAACCGTCGCTTTGGCCCACCCATTCGGCTAGAAATCACCGATGACATGGACGAGGTGACCCTTGGCCTTCTCGTGCGCGAACTTAAAATCACCGAGCAAGAGGTATACCGCCTGCCGGCTCCGCTGAATTTGGGGGGATTGTTCCAACTCACGCGTATCGATCGGCCGGCACTGAAGTACTCGCGCCACGTTCCGATTACGAGTCGAAGCCTCATGCCGACAGAAGGCAACGAACGTGCCGACATCTTTCGGGCCATCGCCCGCAAAGATATCCTGCTGCACCACCCGTACGAATCGTTCTCGACGAGCGTTCAGGCGTTCTTGGAGCAGGCTGCCGCCGACCCTGACGTATTGGCGATCAAACAGACGCTATACCGCACAAGCGGCGATAGCCCCATCGTCGAAGCCCTTATTGATGCGGCCGAGGCCGGCAAAGCCGTGCTTGCGCTCGTCGAAATCAAGGCACGCTTCGACGAGACGGCAAATATTTCGTGGGCGCGCAAACTGGAAAAGGCGGGCGTTCACGTTGTGTACGGCCTGGTCGGTCTCAAGACTCACTGCAAGCTTGCACTCGTGGTGCGTCGCGAAGGCGACACCCTGCGCCACTACGCCCACATTGGCACCGGAAACTATAACCCCAAGACCAGCCGCCTCTACGAAGACTTGGGGCTCCTGACCGCCAATGACCAGGTCGGAAAAGACCTCACGAGGCTGTTCAACGAGCTTTCTGGGTATGCGATCGAGAAGAAATTCAAGCGCCTCCTTGTTGCACCGCGACACCTGCGCAAAGGCCTCATCAAGCGCATCGAGGCGGAGTCGTCGAACGCTCGCGCTGGCCACCCCTCGGGCATCCGGATCAAACTAAACTCCATGGTCGACGAAGCCATCATCGACGCCCTCTATCGGGCGAGCAACGCCGGGGTTCCCATCGACATTGTGGTGCGCGGCATCTGCTCGCTGCGCGCAGGGGTACCCGGCCTCAGTGAAAACATTCGAGTCCGTTCCGTCCTCGGCCGGTACCTTGAACACTCGCGCGTTTTTTCCTTCCACAACGGCGGTGATCCGCAGGTCTACATCGGCAGTTCTGACATGATGCACCGCAACCTTGACCGTCGCGTCGAAGCTCTCGTGCGCATCACGGAGCCTGACCACATCGACGAGCTTGAGTACATGTTCGACCTTGCCGTGGACGACAACACCGCCTCGTGGTGGCTCGAACCAAACGGCGAATGGGTTCGCCACGGCCGTTCGAAAGACAACGAGCCGCTCAATGACCTGCAGAATGTTCTTATGAAGCGAATCACGCAACGCAAACGAGGCGGGTCTCGCCGGTGACCGCCACGACGGCTCCCGTACTGGCCGCGGGCATTGTGTGCTGGCGGGTAGTGGACGGAAAGCCGCGAGTACTGCTGGTCCATCGCACTGTCCACAAGGATGTCTCGTTGCCAAAGGGCAAGCTAGACCCTGGCGAGCTGTTGCCCGAAACGGCGGTCCGCGAGATCTTCGAAGAGACCGGGCTAACCGTCGTCTTGGGAATCCCACTCGGCCGTGTGCACTACACACTCGCCAACGGTCGAGACAAGTATGTGTACTACTGGGCGGCAGAAGTAGACGATCATCGCCTTGAACGAGCCAAATTCACTCCCAATGACGAGATCGCGGCACTGGAGTGGTTGTCGCTCGCCAAAGCGCGTAAGAAGGCCAGCTACAGTCATGATGTCGATGTGCTTGACCGCTTCGCAACACACCACGAGGCGGGAAACACGCGCACCTTCGCAATGATTGCGGTTCGCCATGGCAAGGCTGTTCCCGGAGAAACTTGGGACGGGCCCGATGCGACCCGCCCGCTCATGCACCGCGGAACGGATCAAGCCTCAGTTGTCGCCGGCAGTATCGCCGCGTTCGCTCCCGATCGAATCCTGAGCAGCACCGCAGCACGCTGCCTCGCCACCATTACGCCGCTTTCCCAACGCACCGAACTCGAGATCAAAGCCACCAACGACCTCAGCCAGGATGCTTACCGCAGCAACGGCAAGGCGGTCACCGAACTGGTCAACAAACGACTCAAGAAGAAGCAGTCAACGGTGATGTGCAGTCACGGACCCGTGCTTCCACAGATCATCAGCGCTCTTGCCGACGCGGCGAACGTGATACCCGACGCCGAGCTTCGGGCCGCCGCGATGCTGAGCACGGGCAGTTTTTCGGTGCTGCACTTCGCCCGCGACAGCAAGAAACCGCGCCTTGTCGCGGTGGAGACCCACCAGTCCTGACCCCGTGGCACACAGTGAGACCGCCTCGCGGTGAATTTCTGAGTGATTCGAGAGACAATGGCGTGCACGTCAGTTTCTCGAAGGGACCCTAGTGAAGTTCACCCGCCTCGGCACCGTCAGCATTCTCGCGATGACCAGCGCCATTGCTCTTGCCGGGTGTGTACCCGCACCCGCCGGTGACGGGTCGGGCCCGTCAGGCACCATCATTGGCGCGGGAGCTTCGTCACAACAGGCCGCCCAAGAAGCTTGGGTTCGCGGCTTCCAACTCGCCAATGAGCAAGCAACGGTCGAATACGACCCGATCGGCTCCGGAGGAGGACGCGACACCTTCATCGGCGGTGGCGCGGTGTTTGCGGCATCCGACCGCGCATTCACCGTGGAAGAAATCGCGGAAGAGGAGTTCGTTTCGTGCGTGCCCGACACGGGCATCCTTGAAATCCCCGCCTATATCTCCCCGATTGCCATAATTTTCAACCTTGACGGCGTCGACTCGCTCGATCTTGACGCTGACACCATCGCCGGGATCTTCACCGGTGAGATCACCACCTGGGATGACGAGGCGATCGTCAAACAAAACCCGGCGGCCGAGCTGCCGAGCCTCAACATCACCGCGGTTCACCGCGCTGACGACTCTGGCACCACCGCCAACTTCACCGACTACCTCAGCGCCGCAGCACCGTCGGTGTGGCAGGTGGGGGCAATCGAAAGTTGGCCGCTGGAGTTCGGCGGAGAGGCTGCGCCCCAGACCTCCGGCGTTGTTGACGCCGTGACCAATGGCACGGGCACCATCGGATATGCCGACGCTTCGCGGGCGGGTGACCTCGGCACGGTAGCCGTGAAGGTTGGCGACGAATACGTTTCGTACTCCCCCGAGGCAGCCGCCGCCATCGTCGATGTCTCACCGTTCGGCGCCGGTCGCGGTGACACCGACTTCGCCGTCGAGATCGACCGAGCATCCACCGCCGCCGGCGTGTACCCGGTCGTGCTCATCAGCTATCTCATCGCCTGCAATGAATATGTCTCGAGCGACCGTGTGGACGTTATCAAGGGGTACCTCGACTATGTGATTAGCCCCGAAGGTCAACAAGCGGCCGCCGCCGCCGCCGGCTCGGCACCGATCTCGGATTCGCTCTATGAGAAGGCGCTAGCCGCCGTGACTGCCATCAAGTAGTCTCGCGCTCTGCTAGCGCCCTCTAAGCGAGCCAGCCCCGTGAGAACGGGGCTGGCTCGCTTCATGTTGATTCACCGTTTACCTGCCGTTTACCTAACCCGGCCAAAGTGGCTACCTGCCGTGCCTAAGTTTTCTATTTGGGTCGCACCGGCCCACCACCTGTAATCAACATTCCGAAGGAACATTGTGAACTTTAAGCGTCTTGGCACCATCGGTGCCATTGCTATCGCAGGCACCATCCTCCTCTCCTCGTGCGCAACTGCAGCGGCAGACAGCGGCAGCGACGGAGAGAACGCATCAGCACTTACCGGCACCCTTGTTGGCGCCGGAGCATCGTCGCAGCAGTCGGCTCAAGAGGCATGGGTCGCTGGATTCCAGACCGCCAACGAGAACGTGACGGTCGAGTATGACCCCATCGGCTCCGGTGGTGGACGCGACACGTTCATCGGTGGCGGAAGCCTCTTTGCCGGGTCCGACCGCGCATTCAAGGTTGAGGAAATTGAGGAAGACAATTTTGCTTCCTGCGTTCCCGGCACCGGAATTCTCGAGATTCCCGCCTACATCTCGCCCATCGCGATCATCTTCAACATCGACGGCATTGACTCGCTCAACCTCGATGCCGACACCATCGCAGGCATCTTCACCGGTGACATCACTAACTGGAGCGACGATGCAATCGCCTCGCAGAACGAGGGCGTAGAACTGCCCGACCTCGGCATCACCGCCGTACACCGCGCAGACGACTCGGGAACAACCGCGAACTTCACCGACTACCTGTCCGCTGCGGCTCCCTCGGTTTGGACCGTTGGCTCGATCGAAACCTGGCCCACCGAGTTCGGTGGCGAAGGCGCACCTCAGACCTCTGGTCTTGTTGACGCTGTAACCAACGGAACCGGAACCATCGGATACGCCGACGCATCGCGCGCCGGCGACCTCGGAATCGTTGCCGTCAAGGTTGGCGACGAGTACGTTCCGTACTCCCCAGAAGCAGCGGCAGCAATCGTTGACGCTTCGCCGTTCTCCGAAGGCCGTGGCGAGACCGACTTCGCCGTCGACCTCGACCGCGCAACCGACGAGTCCGGTGTGTACCCTGTCGTGCTCATCAGCTACCTCATCGGTTGCAACGAATACGCCTCGAGCGACAACGTCGACCTGGTGAAGGCCTACATGTCCTACGTGATCAGCGAAGAGGGCCAGGCCACTGCGGCTGAGTTCGCGGGCTCCGCCCCGATCTCCTCGACTCTATTCGAGAAGGCACAGGCTGCCGTAGACGCCATCAAGTAACACCTCGAGTCTGCTTCGACCCCGTTGCTACCAGCAGCGGGGTCGGGCAGACTTTCCTCTGGGTCGCGTATCGTGCACCCCAGAACACCGCTCAATCCAGACACGATGAACTAGGCACAGCCAGGGATAAGGGATACTCGAAACATGACCTCGACTGCGGCCCCGCGTATCCGCGCGAAGCAGCGCCCCGGAGACCGCGTCTTCTCAGGTACTGCCCTGACCGCTGGCTCGCTCATTCTCGCCATCCTTGCAGCCGTCGCTGCTTTCCTGGTTCTTCAGGGTGTGCCCGGCATCGCCGCCGACCCTGAAGAAACCACCCTGCTCGAGAACACAAACTTCTGGGCCTATGTCGGCCCGCTGGTCTTCGGAACACTCTGGTCCGCGGGCCTCGCGCTGCTGATGGCTGTCCCTCTCGCCATCGGGATCGCGCTCTTCATTTCGCACTATGCGCCGCGCCCACTCGCCGCGACACTCGGATACATCATCGACCTCCTCGCCGCGGTGCCCTCGGTGGTATTTGGCCTCTGGGGCGGAAACGTGCTCGCCGTCGGCGTTCAACCTTTCTACGCGTGGCTCGCCGAGAATTTCAGCTGGATTCCCCTCTTCGCCGGACCCGCCTCGGGAACCGGCCGCACCATCCTTACCGCGGCCATCGTGCTGGCCGTGATGATCCTGCCCATCATTACGGCGATCTGCCGTGAAGTCTTCCTGCAGACGCCGGTTCTTCACGAAGAAGCAGCCCTCGCTCTCGGCGCTACTCGCTGGGAAATGATCAAGACCGCGGTGCTTCCCTTCGGTCGCGCCGGAATCGTCTCGGGCGCCATGCTCGGCCTCGGTCGCGCCCTCGGCGAAACCATGGCCGTCGCCATGGTGCTCTCCGCGAGCAACGTCATCACCTTCAACGTGATCAGCTCGACGAACCCGTCGACGATTGCCGCGAATATCGCGCTGAGCTTTCCCGAAGCGTACGGTCTGAACGTGAACGTGCTCATCGCAACGGGACTCATCCTCTTCGCCATCACTCTGATCGTCAATACGATCGCGCGCTACATCGTCAACCGCCGCAAGGAATTCTCGGGAGCGAACTGATGACCACCACGACACCAGCGCGCCCCATCGAGAACGCCTACGCCGCCGGCCAACTTCCCCGCTGGGCTCCGGCTCTGATTCTGATCAGCAGCCTCGCCGCCTTCGTCATCATCTTCCTGTTCGTTCAGGCGGGACAAGAAGCCAGCGAATTCAACATCGTCGGCGCCGTGCTCTTCGGTGTCGTCCTCTACGGCCTTGTGCTCGTGACCGTCTCACGCCTCGTTGAGGGCCACCGTCGCGCCGTAGACCGCCTCGTGACGACTCTGGTGACCCTTGCCTTCGTCATCGCCCTCCTACCGCTGATTTCGCTGCTCTACACGGTGCTCATCAACGGTGCCGCGCGTTTCGATCTTGACTTCTTCACTCTCTCGCTGCGCAACGTCGTCGGCGAAGGAGGCGGCGCCGCTCACGCCATCATCGGAACGCTTCAGATGACACTCGCCGCGACCGCGATTTCGGTACCGATCGGCTTGATGACGTCGATCTACCTTGTGGAGTACGGTCGGGGTCGCCTTGCCCAAGCCATCACCTTCTTCGTGGATGTCATGACCGGCATCCCCTCGATCGTTGCTGGACTTTTCGCGTACTCCCTCATCGTGCTGCTTTTCGGCCCTGGCGTCCGGATCGGAATCGCGGGAGCGGTCGCGCTGTCAGTGCTTATGATCCCCGTCGTGGTGCGCTCGAGCGAGGAAATGCTGCGACTCGTGCCCAACGAGCTGCGCGAGGCCGCGTTCGCGCTAGGTGTGCCCAAGTGGCTGACGATCCTCAAAGTAGTGCTTCCGACATCCATCGCCGGAATCACCACCGGTGTGATGCTTTCCATCGCCCGCGTGATCGGCGAAACGGCCCCGCTGCTGGTCGCGGCCGGATTCACCAACAACTTCAACTATTCGCTCTTCAGCGACCGCATGCAAAGCTTGCCCGTCTACGTCTACAGCTCCTACATTTCGCAGGGCACCGACGCACAGTCCTACATCGATCGGGCGTGGGCTGGAGCGCTCACCCTCATCCTGATCGTGATGGCCCTCAATCTTGTGGCACGTCTCATCGCCAAAATCTTCGCCCCCAAAACCGGTCGATAACCGAAGGAATCCTAATTCGTGTCTAAGCGCATTGAAGTCAATGATCTCAACGTCTACTACAGCAAGTTTCGCGCTGTAGAAGGTGTCTCGCTCACGATCGAGCCCCGCACGGTTACCGCCTTCATCGGCCCCTCCGGTTGTGGCAAGTCAACCTTTCTTCGCACCCTGAACCGCATGCACGAGGTCATTCCCGGTGCCTACGTTGAGGGTGAGGTGCTCATCGATGGCAACAACCTTTACGGCCCAGGTGTCGACCCCGTGAATGTGCGTCGCCAGGTGGGAATGGTGTTCCAGCGCCCCAACCCCTTCCCCACGATGTCGATCCGTGACAACGTTCTGGCCGGCGTGAAGCTCAACAATAACCGCATCAGCAAGAGCGACGCCGACGACCTCGTCGAGTCATCGCTCGTGGGCGCCAACCTCTGGAACGAGGTCAAGGACCGCCTCGAGAAGCCAGGCTCGGGTCTCTCGGGTGGTCAACAGCAACGACTCTGCATCGCGCGCGCGATCGCGGTGAAGCCTGACGTTGTGTTGATGGATGAGCCGTGCTCTGCCCTCGACCCCATCTCGACTCTGGCCATTGAAGACCTCATCGAGGAACTCAAACAGGAATACACGATCGTGATCGTGACCCACAATATGCAGCAGGCCTCACGCGTCTCCGACCGCACTGCCTTCTTCAACATTGCGGGAACCGGAGCCCCCGGCAAGCTCATCGAATACGACGACACCACCACGATCTTCTCGAATCCCAGCGTTCAGGCCACCGAAGACTACGTCTCCGGCAAGTTCGGATAACCAACCGGCCCTGTAGCTACTCGCTAGACGAAACAGCCCCGCGCCACTCGGCCGGGGCTGTTCTGCGTTCTTCGGATTCAGCCTTCAAGAACAACCAGCGCGCTAAAACAAGGTGTCACCGATGTAGCCGCCCTTCTGGCAGCCAGGGGGAATAGCGAAGACTGCTGACCCGATTGGCGTGGTCCAGGTGTTCAGAAGGTCCAGCGTGTCGAGCGCCCGCTGCACGGGAACAAACTGCGCATCGACATCGGCCTGGAAGCTCGCAAACAGTAGCCCAGAGTTCGACACGCTTTCGGCACCCGTCAGCACGGTGTCATCGAAGTTGTAGCCCCGGCGAAACATCTTCTTTCCCGTTTGCCCCTCTTGTGCTCGGCGAGCGTGCGCGAACGCTGGAATGACGGGGAAACCCAGACGATCCTTTGCATCCATGTCGAGTTCGTCACTCTCCACCGTGCCGGTCAGCGGCGCCCCCGTGTCGAGGGTGCGACCGATCGTTTCTTCACGACCGAGACGGTCGATCTTGTCCCAGCCGTCGAGGTCCATCGCAATGCGGCGCAACACGAAACTCGTTCCGCCCTCCATCCACGAGGGCACATCGGTGCTCCACACGGCGTCGCCAAATTCGGCAGTACCGGGCGAAGGATTGGCGGTGCCGTCAAGCTGACCGAAGAGATTGCGCATGGTCGCCGCCGGATTCTCGGCTCCCGCAGCACGACGGAAGCCGCTCTGTGACCACCGCGGCAGGGCGAAGCTCCGAGCATCCTTAAGCAGCATTCGCGCGGCGTGAGCGACGGTTAGAGGATCGTTCGCCGCAATTTGGAGCAGGAGATCGCCATCGCAATAGTCAGAATCGAGTTTGTCGGTGCCGAAGGCGGGAAGAGGCCGCAACCAGCTCGGAGCCGTTCTACCGGCCAGTTCAACCACGCGAGGGCCAAAGCCGAAGGTGACGGTGAGCTGCGCTGGGATCACGGCAAGCTCTGGCTCCGAGTCGGCCAGAGCCGGTTGCCCCGCCGTCAGTCGTGCTGCGTCATCCGTTAGAACGCCCATGAGGCGACGCAGCCCGGAGGCATCGACATCGTCGCGCAAATCGAGCGCGACAAAGACAGCGTTGGACTGCGCGGGTGTTTCGATGCCCGCCTGGTGGGCGCCATAGAAGGGCACCGAACCCTCGAAGGCTTCCTGCGGGGCAAACTCCATAGCGCCGTCTGCTGCGGCCCCATCACTGGTGCTAGTCGGTGAAACGGAGCCCGATGCACCACCAACGATATTCACCCCGGCCGCGGTTGCCGCGCCGACGCCCGCCGCGGCGGCACCGCCCCAGAGGAGGTGCCGCCGCGAGAGCCGACGAGACGTGTCGGGCTCTACTGGTTCAGACAATTATTCGTCCGTCTCCGTGTGGTCCATGTCCATGTCCATGTCATCTTCGTAGTTCTCGTTTGCGCCTGCGTAGTCCTTCGCTGGCGCCGTGAACTCAACTGTGGTGCCGTCATCGAGCGTGAGCGAAACGGTGACATCATCGCCGGCAAGAATCGGGTCGGAAACCCCCATGATCATGATGTGGTTTCCGCCGGGCTCGAGCATGAGCATCCCGCCAGCCGGAATCGTGAAGCCACCATCAATCTGTTGCATAACCGTGTCGCCCGAGTCGTTCTCGAGGGTCTCGTGCAGCTCGGTCATGTCTGACACGCTTGTGGTCGCGGAGACAATCGTGATGTCGCGATCGGTGGGGTTTTCGACCATCCCGAAGGCGGCCGTCATACCGCTGTCGATCGCCTTCACCCAGGTGTCGGTGGTGGTGAGCGTGGTGGCCGTCGACGTCGTGTCGTCGCTGTCACCCTCCGTGGATGCCGTGGCCGAGCATCCGGCGAGCGCAAGCGCTCCCGCCGCGAGAACAGCAATCAGGCGGAACTTACTGGTGGTGTGGATCATTTCTGTATTACTTCTTTCGTCGAATCCAGAACCATTGCGTGGCGATGGCTCCGGCAAAAAGGGCGATGCCAATTCCGGCACCGATGAGGCTGGCGACAATGAGCGGACTCGCGCTCGTCGTCGAGTTGTTTGTTGTGGAAGGCGCGGTGTCATCCTGCTCCGGAGCTTTTTCTTCAAGGCCAAAGGTGGCTCCCGGAGTCTCCTGACCAACGGCGAATTCGAAACTGCCCGAAATCGGGTGGCCATCGCTCGACACCACACGCCACCGCACCTGATAACTGCCCTCCGGCATATCCGGAAGGAGCGGTTGCACGGCGGTGCGCTGCGTCACTTGCAGGGGTCCGCTGACCCAGTCGGTGCCGTCGGCATCCACCACCATCGCGAGTTGGGTGATGTCCATAAGCTCACCCGTGAACTCGAGAGTGATCTCGGTGGGCGCGACCTCGAGCACCTCATTCTCATTCGGAGTTTGCTCGATGATTTGGTCATGAGCAGCCGCTGCCTGGGGCAACGCGAACACGAGAAGAGCAGCAAGAACCGCTCCCCCGAGTACGCGTGCACAGGTACGCACAAACGTCATCTGAGTTGTCAGCTTTCCGTTGTCATTGCGGAAGTCGCGCGACGCCCCGCGGGCAGACACGCTCCACCGCACAGGGGCAGCCCAAAGCCACCGCACTGCAGAGAGGGTTAGGAGAAGACCACGCTGGCGGTCGGTGGGCCTCTCAAGCTCACAACGGAACTCAACGACTGAAGCGTTGCGGTGATATCGTCGCGGCACACGGCGCTAGCAACGACCGTGCTGCGAACAACAACAGGTACACCCTGCGGCGAGAACAGTCTACGAAGGTGGCGGCCGGCAGTCGCGGCAATCGAACCGAGAGCTGTAATGCCCTGGCGCAGAGCAACGATCGTAATAATCGCGGCAATGATATGGCCCGCGGTCATCGCGCCGGCGCCATGCGCGCCGTGGTTGATTGTTTCAGCGGCGGCAGTGAAGGCGACATCGTGGTGGCCGACGGACTGTGCCACAACGTTGGCGGGATTGCCGACTACCGCGAAGACGGTGTGGAAGAAGGTTTGAGCGATCGTGACGGCCACAGCGACGCGCAGAAACGACATTCGCTTGCCGACGAGCGGGATACTGATGAGCGCCGCAAAGGTGAGGGCAAGCACGAGAGCGATCCAGCTGGGCGCGTTACCACCACCAAGAACGTGAGCAGCGGCGGCGACGAAGACCGAGAAGGCAGCGACGAATGCCGCGCGAAGAACTTGGGTTCCCCTGCCAATCATGATCGCTCCCTGCGTAGTTGAGGCTCTCATGCAAGAGCCTCAACGCCATTTTACGCGCTTTCGAACACCACTATCGGTTCGGTGGTCGGCGCATCAGAGCCGCCCTCGGGTTCGATGGTGATGCCGACAACGTCGCCGACCCCCATTGACCCATCAAGCACGCGCCATGTGGGGCCATCCTCGGCCGCGTCCATGAGACCGGCCGGGCGCGCTCCCGACTCATCGATGTACCAGAGTTCATAAACCTGACCGGCGGGCAGCGGTTCAAGACCATCGACGATCACAGCGGATGATGCGAGCTGACCCGACCACACGAAAGTGGCCGTGGCTCCCCCAGCAACCGTGGATACGAGACGCTGGGAATCACTCGCCGCGTTGATCGCGGCAAGCTGGTCGGCCTGCTGGACGGCAAAGGTTGACTGCTCGTCTGACGTTCGGCCAAGTGAATCGGCAACCACTCCGGCGGCAACGATGAGCGCCGCTGCCGCAGCAACAGCCACCAGCGCGGTAGCTGGCCGAGTGAACCAGCGAGCTTGGGCCTTGGTCTCCGCTGGAGTTGTCTGGGCGGGCGATGAGGTGCTCGGTTGCTCGGCCGACTCGTCAGCCACAAGCTCAACCGAGGCTGGTAACCGCGTGGTGTTTGAGACTGTCCCCTGGTCGGCATCCACATTGTTTGCGTCATTGTCGGCCGAAACGGTATCTGTCGCGCGTGGCAACTGCGGAGTCTGCGCGATCATCGCCATGAGGTTCGCCTTGAGCGCAGGAGGCGGCGTGACCGGGTCAACCGCCATGCCGAGCGCCACAGCCGTGTCGGAAAGTTCTGTTGTTTCGGTTCGGGTTTCACCTGAAGCGGCCAGGTGCTTCTCAAACGCTTCGCGCTCTTCTGGGCTCAAGGCGTTGAGAGCGTATGCACCCGACTGCGCGGCGAGTTCATCATTACGTTCGGTCACGATGCCACCCCCAATTCGTCGCGTAGTCGGATCATTCCATCACGTAGTCGGGTTTTGACAGTGCCGATAGGAACACTGAGCATCGTCGCCACCTCACTGTGGCTGTAGCCGCCGTAGTACGCAAGGGAGACTGCTTGGCGCTGCAGTTCAGTCAAACGGGACATGGCCTGCTCTACCCTTTCGTGTTCGAGTCGGACTTCTATGGTTTCTGAGACGTGATCGTATTCTGGGTTCTGGTCACGGATTCCGATGCGTACGTCACGGTCGCGGGACGACTGCGACGACCGCACACGGTCGACAGCTCGACGGTGAGCCATGGTGAGAATCCAACTGACCGCAGCACCCTTGTTCGCATCGAATCGGGTTGCGTTCTGCCAGATCTCCAAGAAGATCTCTTGAGTGACTTCTTCGGACTGCGAATGGTCACGGAGGAGCCGCTTAACGAGTCCGAAAACTCGAGGGGCTAGCTGGTCGTACAGTTCGCTGAAAGCCGCCTGGTCACCGGTAGCGACGCGTGTGAGCAGTTCTTGCGGGCTCACGGTGGGCACATCCGATTCTTCGGAGGTCCTGCCGATATCGGCTTCACGAGACATAGCGATAAGCATGACAGGTATCCGTTCCCCTTCCTCGCCGTTTGTCGCGTTCCGCAGTGAATCGTCAGTCACTATTTGCGGACTTACGCTGGATTTCTCCGACTGCTTCACTTGTGGGTAATTCGGTGCGACGTGACGAATGGTTTGGTCGGATGGGGCGGAGTCCGGAACGTGTCCAGCTCATGCCGCCGGTGGCTCACGGCGGCTCACGGCGGCTCACGGCGAAGTGACGATCCCAAGCGTGAAAACGTCGGGTGCGGGAACACCGGGTGTGAGCATGTCGGGCATAGAAATACCGGGCCACAGAAACGCCTCTCGGCGCGAGGCCGCTCGTAGCGGCTAATTTTGGAGCCCGGGGTTACTGTGGCCCGGCAGAAAAAGCTTAGCAAAGCCCCTGCTAAACACAGCCTTGGAGAGGGCTGCTGTGAATCATGTTCGCGGGCAGCGGATGTTTGGGAGCGGCCGGGTCGAGTGCGGTTCTCGTTCCTGAGTTGGACTCTAATCGAGCGAGCCCGAGCGGAACAGTTTGGCACAGGCCGTGAGCTCTTCTGCCGTGAGCGAGTAGCGGGATGCACGAGTCGTAAGCTCGCTCGCTCGTGCCGGAGCGATCAGCTCTTGGTCATCGGCAATGCTTCCAGCGCCCGAGGAGAGGATGCGGCTGAAGGAGGCAGCCCTATCGAGAGCGACCCCAAAGTCGCCGCGAAACAGTCCCCGCAAGATCTGGTCGGCCAGATCTTTGATCTCGTCGGGTCCTGTGGGGTTTACGGCGCCCGTGACGGCGGCATCGATGGTGCTGAGGGTGTCGATTCCCCGCTGAAAGAGGAGGCTGGTGCCGACGGCATCCTGCTGGATGACCGCTCGCAGCAAATAGATACGCCACAGGGCCCCTGGGAGGCTGTTTGCACTCGAACGCGACCAGAGTTCGGCGAGCGCGTCGATACCGTGCTTGTCTGTGTACGCCACGATGCGGTCGATCACGGCAGGGTCGTCGGAGTTGCGTGCACCATCGATGAGGGCGTGGGCTGTATCGTGGGCTGCGCGCATTATTTGGGCGGGATCTTGACCGCCCTCGAATGTGTCAAACTTATCTGTCGAGTACTGCGTGGGCTTATGGAAATTTTCGACCATGAGATCACGGTACGCTTAACATGTAGGGCCTGTAGCTCAGTTGGTAGAGCATCGGACTTTTAATCCGCGGGTCGCGGGTTCGAGCCCCGCCGGGCCCACATTTTCGTGCGAGATCACACCGCACGCATCGAGCCCCATGTTGGGCGACGACGCTAACAAGACTCAGAGGCGCGCGCAGCGTCCCGTGGTGTAGGGGTGTTGTTGCTCAGCGTAGGCAACCCGTCGCGCAAAACAACATCATCACCGTCGACCACGACCGGTGAAAAGCATCGTCAATCGTGGTGGTCCGTCGCTGGATCCCTGACAGACATCCCTGCATCCGAACGCGGATGACGGGAGCTCGTTTTGACTATAAGTCGAGCCGCGAAAGAACCAGCTAGGCCAGCACCAATGCGCTACATGGAGCCGATCTCGTAGACGAGCACACTCGTGATCATGGGATTAGTCTTGGCCATCGCTATCGCGGCATCCTTGTCAGCCGCTTCGACTACCGAATAGCCGGTAATCGCGTCATGCCCGAATTCGAGTGTGTCCACGGAGTCACGAGTCACCTCAGTACCGGGATTGAGGGGGTTACCCTGCTCGACGATGGAGTCACTCATGTCTTCGAACCACCTCATCCACGCAGCGCCGATCTCCGGGGTGGGTTGTTCGAAACCTTTGTAGAGGAACAGAAACTTTGCCATTGTTCGCACTCTCCGCCATGCCGCAGCGACGACGCCGCAAGCGCGCCCGCTGAGGGGCTGGCTTGCCGCTCACCCTACGCCGATTGCACCATTGATGGTTGAGCGCCTCTCGCTACAGTGGATTGCAGAAGTGACGAGCTAGTTGGAGGCGCCATGTCAGAACCTGTGCTGTGGTCGATCATCGGCGTGGTTGCAGTGACCGCATTTTTGGCGCTCATCGTCACGGCGCTGCTTCAAGTGTTTCGTTCCACGATGCCCACAAACACGAAGCTGTTGTGGCTCATCGTGATTCTCATCGCGCCGTTTCTCGGCTCGCTGATCTGGTTTGCCGTTGGGCGTAACAACGCCTTGCTCTAGCCGTCCCCTTCGCCGAAGCCGCCACCGACCAGATCGTTGGTGAGCACGACATCGGCGAATTCCTCGTGCAGGTTCACTCCGGTGATGCGTGAGAGCTCGGCGGCGGACACCTCTTCACCGAATGGGCCTTCCCGGTCGAAAGTGTGAGTGGCATCCAGTGCGAAGGCGACGTGGTAGCCCAGGTTGGCTCCCACCCGTGCGGTGGTTTCGCAGCAGTGATTGGTGGTGATTCCGCACACCACAATCGAATCGATATCGGATGCCTTCAGCCACGTATCGAGGTTGGGGCTGCCATGAAAACTGGAGTTCACGCTCTTCACGACCAGCAGCTCGGGAGTCCCCGAGAGCACGTCCTTGAACGCGTTGCCGGGCGAACTGGGATGAAGTGGCGATGAGGCATCGTTGGAGTCGTGCCGCACATAGACAATCGGCCAGCCCTCGCGGCGCCAATGACCGATAAGCACGCCAACATTGGATTCACATTCGGGGTTGTTGCGGGGACCCCAATAGTCGGCGTCGTCGAAGCCCTGTTGCACATCAACAACGATGAGCGCTGCAGTCATGACTACCTCCGAGGTTTAGCCGATGCTTACCCCGAATAGTAGCCCGAGAAGGTAGGTGGCGGCAGCGGCACCGTAACCGATTCCCAGTTGACGCAGGGCACGCTTCGTTGGCGACGCTCCAGAGAGCAGCCCCACAATGGAGCCGGTGACCAGAAGGGCGATACCGACCAGCACCGACGCAATCACGACCGCGGTGAACCCTTCTGCCCCGAAAAGGTAGGGCAATACCGGGATCACCGCGCCGGAAGAGAAGAACCCAAAGCTGGAGGCCGCGGCCCCCAACGCGGTGCCGATCGGGTTATGCTCCGCAGCCGCAGCCGCAGGCGCTGTCTCTGAACTACGCCCCGCCAACACTTCGGCGGCGTGCGCTTCCGCGTCGCGGCCGGACATACCCCTGGCGCGGTAGACGAGCGCGAGCTCATTGGCGTCGACATCGAGGTGGGGCACCGATTCGGCGGCGACAGGACCGTGGGACGCGGCACGTTCAAGTTCGAGCTGCGAGCGCACCGACACGTACTCCCCTGCAGCCATCGAGAGGGCACCAGCCAGCAATCCCGCAACGCCGGCCAGCAGTACAACGTTCGTGGGGAGCCCAGCCGCGCTCATCCCGAGCACCAGGGCAAGGTTGGAGACGAGCCCATCATTCGCGCCGAACACGGCGGCACGAAACATGCCGGAGAGACGCTGGCGGCCACGGGTGGCCAGCGCACGAACGACTTCTTCATGCACCGCCTCGTCGGCCGCCATCGTGTCTGTCGCATCAACGTCATCGAGGTACGGGGAACGCGATTCGGCTCGCTGAGCCAACGCGAGCACGAAAACAGACCCGAAACGCCGCGCCAAGAAGCCAAGCATTCGGGTGCGGGGGTCGGTCGGGAGGGGACGTCCGACGTGCTCCCCCAGCAGGGTCAGCCAGTGATCTTCGTGACGTTTTTCGGCGGCCGCCAGCGCCAGCAAGATCTCGCGTTCCTCGCCCGCGCGTCGGGATGCCAAGTCGCGATAGACGGCAGCTTCAGCACGTTCGGCGGCAAGATAGCGTCGCCACCGTCGCCTGTCGCGGGCACTCGGCTCTGATGTCATTGAATTCGCCTCACGATGCGCCGCTTACAAGGTCCATTCAACGCCCCATGATGCCGTGAATTCGGCACCCGACTCCAGCCACAGCAGGCCACGACCGGTATTGAATGCGTTGGGCGCCGCAGTCATGGGTTCGATGGCGACAACCTGCCCGACACCGTTGAGCGTCGGGAAGTTGCGGGGCGTGAACAGCTGAATGAAATCGAACGTGTCATCAACGGTCACCCGCAGTTCGCGACCGTCGGGTGCGGTGAGTCGCACCGCTGCCCCGTCGGTGACCTCAATACCCGCGAAGGCAGCATCGAGATCGAGTTCCCCGACTGGTCGACCTGCGCTGAGATCAAACTCTGTGCCGGCCACGGCGACTTCACCGGTGGGGATGAGGCGCTCATTCGACTCGAAGCGAGTGGCAGCGGTCATCGTGAGGGTCAGTTCCGCGATGGGTGTGTCACCGATCTTGAAGAAGGGGTGCGTTCCGAGCGCAAACGGTGCTGCAGCATCCGAAAGGTTGGTGGCGGTGTGAGTAACGCGCAGACCGCTATCAACGAGTTCATACCGCACGGTGGTGTGTACGTGAAACGGGTACCCGTGCTGGGGAAAGATCGAAGCACCAAGGCTCACGGAGCTTTCCGTACGCTCGATGAGGCTGTAGCCGGTGTTGCGCAAAAGGCCGTGGATGGCGTTGTTTCGGTCACGCTCGGTGATATCGAGGCGCTGGGCGTCGCCGTTGAGGAGCCATGTTCCGTCTTCGATGCGGTTCGGCCATGGTGCCAACACGATGCCGTCGGCGAATGGCGGCATCGCCGACTCCGCATACGATTCCACCAGATCGACCCCAGCAACGCTAAGTTCCCGCAGTGATGCCGCGAGTTCGGTGATGGTCGCCTTCGCCTCACCCTGCGCCGTTGCTCGAGTGATGATGTACTGGGTTCCGGTAGGTACGCTCACCGCAACAGTTTATCGGCGCGGGCGCCGCAACCCAGAAAGCACCCATGTCAGATATTCGCGACGACGTTCTCTACGACTTTGAGGCCGTGTTCGGTCATCCCGCCAGCGGTGTCTGGTCGGCTCCGGGTCGGCTCACTCTGCTGGGCACCGCCGACTTTCCCGACACCGAAGCCGAACTGGCGATCGCAATCAACCGCCGCACGGTGCTTGCCGCAGCCGTTCGTCCCGACCGCACCGTGCGAATTGCTAGTGCGCTCGTCGATGAGATGGTGACGGTAGAACTCGACGAGTTGGCGACCACACCGGTCGAGGGGTGGAGTCGTCTCGCGCTTGCCATCGTCCGAGAAGCGATGGACTCATCCGCCGATTCCTCCTCGCTGCCCGGTGTCGATGTCTTCATCGACACGACGGTCCCCGTCGGTGCAGGATTGGGGTCCTCTGCAGCGCTCGAGGCCGCCCTAGCGTTGGCGCTCACCGACCTGTGGGATTTGGACGCTCAGGTCGCTCAGCTTTCCCACCGCCCCGATGTCGCAGCCAGCGTCTTCGCCCTTGACGACCATGCGCTTGTGCGGCTAGAAGGCGAGAGGCGACCTGAGCCACTCCCCCTCGACTGGCGAACTGCTGCGCTTGAACTGCTCGTTGTCGACACCGATGCGCCCACCACCGATGAACTCGACACCGACACGGCGGATGACAACGTGCGCCGCACCCTTCACAGCGTCACCGAAAACCAGCGGGTGCGAGACGCGGCGCTCGCGATCCGCGATGAAACCCCGCGGCTGCTCGGCGCTCTTCTCGACGCGTCCCATACGAGTCTGCGCGATGACTACGGCATCTCTACCACGGAGGTGGACCTTGCGGTCGAAACAGCGCTCGCTTCGGGAGCGCTGGGAGCGCGGATGCTCGGCCGCCCCTTCAGCGGAGTAGCGGTCGTTCTCGTCGACTCCGACACCGCATCGCGGGTGCGAGTTGCCCTCGATGGCGCTTTCGCGGAACACGCTATGGGGCAGCCTACCGTTACGGCCGTCTCGCCCTCACTGGGGGCTTTGCGCGATCGCTAGCGAGGGGCCGCGACCCGCGTCGACTATTCGGCCAGCTTCAATGCAAGGGCGACGGCAAGAGCGAGAGCGACGACCGTGCCAACCCACACCCACAGTCGAGCCCAAGGAAAACGCCGTTTGCGCCCCTGAGGTCGCTTCGGTGCCACCGTTAGAGCCGTTCCGCGGCGTCGACAACATTCTTGACCAACATTGCGCGGGTCATCGGGCCAACACCACCAGGCATCGGCGAAAGATAGCCGGCAACCTCAGCGACAGCCGGGTCGACATCGCCGACGAGGCGACCCTTGCCTGATTCCTCGTCAATGATGCGGGTGATCCCCACATCGAGCACGGCGGCGCCCGGCTTGATCCATTCGGGACGGATGAGTGCGGCGGAGCCAACGGCGGCAACCACAATGTCGGCCTGACGCACATGGGTCTCCAGCTGAGTGGTGCGGGAGTGCGTGAGGGTGACGGTGGCGTCTAGCCCTTTGCGGGTCAATAACAGCCCGATGGGGCGGCCCACGGTCAGCCCCCGCCCCACCACAACGACATGCTTGCCGGCAATGGGAACGTCGTAACGTTCGAGCATTTCCACAATTCCGGCAGGGGTGCACGGCAGCGGCGAATCCAGTTCCGTACCGACGCCCAGCACAAGTCGACCGAGGTTTGTGGGGTGAAGACCGTCCGCGTCTTTGGCGGGATCCACGAGTTCGAGCATCGCGTTCTCATCGAGACCGGTTGGTAGCGGCAGCTGGATGATGTACCCGGTGACGGCAGGGTTTTCGTTCAACGCAATAATGGCATCCCGAACGTCGTCGGCGGTTGCTGTTGTTGGGAGGTCAACGCGGATCGATTCGATTCCCACCTCGGCGCAATCGCGGTGCTTGCCAGCGACGTAGGAACGGGAACCGGGGTCATCGCCGACAAGCAGGGTGCCGAGGCCGGGAGTGATGCCGCGGGCCTTCAGCGCTTCGACACGGTCGCGCAGTTCGTTCTTCACTGCGGTTGCGGTGGCAACACCATCAAGCTTCACTGCGGTCATCGTTTTCCATTCGAATCGGGCCAACGCACTGTTCGGCCGCCTACACACCTACTGTGTCCATTAAACGCTAAAGAGCCCGCCGCCATGTTCACACGGCGGCGGGCTCTCACGTTTGAGTTCTCACGTCTGGGCTGTCACACCCTCAGCGGCGGCTGGTTAGCCCCAGCTGCCGGGGCTTTCGAGCCCTTCATAGAGCGGGAACGCACCGGCGAGCGCACGCACGCGAGCACGAAGCGCTTCGGTGTCGGCACCGGGCTTGAGGGTTTCGGCGATGATGTCGGCGACCTCGGTGAACTCTGCGTCACCGAATCCGCGGGTGGCAAGTGCTGGCGTTCCGATGCGCAACCCTGAGGTCACCATCGGCGGGCGTGGGTCGGCAGGTACCGCGTTGCGGTTGACGGTGATGTCGACGGCGTGCAGCAGGTCTTCGGCTTCCTGGCCGTTGATCTCTGACTTTCGCAGGTCGACAAGCACCAGGTGCACATCGGTGCCACCGGTAAGCACGTCAATTCCCAGCTGTGTCATGTCGTCTTGAACGAGACGGTCTGCCAGCAGCTTGGCACCGCGAAGGGTACGCTCCTGACGGTCTTTGAAATCATCCGATGCCGCGAGCATGAACGCCGTCGCCTTGGCAGCGATCACGTGCATGAGCGGTCCACCCTGCTGGCCGGGGAACACGTTGGAGTTGATCTTCTTCGCGATATCAACGTTGTTGGTGAGAATGAAGCCCGAACGGGGACCACCGATCGTCTTGTGGACGGTGGACGACACGACATCCGCGAAAGGCACGGGGTTCGGGTGCAAGCCAGCAGCGACTAGACCGGCAAAGTGTGCCATGTCTACCCACAGAGTCGCACCGACCTCGTCGGCGATGGAACGGAATTCGGCGAAGTCAAGCTGGCGCGAGTAGGCCGACCATCCGGCGATGATGACCTTCGGCTGAACCTCGATGGCTTTTGCACGCACCTCAGCCATGTCGAGAACGCCCGTTTCCTCGTTGACCCCGTAGGCGTGAGCGTCGTAGAGCTTTCCCGAGAAGTTGAGGCGCATACCGTGGGTGAGGTGTCCACCGTGGTCGAGCGAAAGACCAAGGATACGGTCACCCGGCTGCGCAATAGCGGACATGACGGCGGCGTTAGCGGATGCACCCGAGTGCGGCTGAACATTCGCGTAGGCGGCACCGAACAGGCTCTTCGCACGCTCGATGGCGAGCTTTTCTGCAACATCGACAAATTCGCAACCACCGTAGTAACGGCGCCCCGGGTAACCCTCTGCGTACTTGTTGGTGAGCACCGAACCCTGTGATTCGAGAACAGCGCGCGGTACGAAGTTTTCGCTCGCGATCATCTCAAGGGTGTTGCGCTGTCGGTCGAGCTCTTGAGCGAGCACCGCAGCGATCTCGGGGTCTACCTCAGAGAGAGGCGAGAGGAACGTTGACACAGATGATCTCCTTGCGACGGGGTGGATACGTCAAAGATACCCGGTGAAGGCTGGTAGCCGTCAGCCAGACAACATGTTCTTTCGGGAGGCAGGGAATCAGCACGAGCCGCGAATTGGTCTACAAAATCCTGAAAATCGCCCTATTTCTGTCAGACTTTGGACTACATCGCGATCTGCAACAACAGTGACTGAGAGTGTTTCACCCTCCGAACGGACCCCATGTTCAGCTGCATCATCCACTCCGCCACCCTGATCAGTGGCGGCGAACAGCACGACAACGCGTGGGTCGCGTTTTCCGGCGACCGTATTATCGCGACAGGATCCGGCGACGCCTGGCGGGAAGAAACGGAATCGTCTGCCTCGATTACCGACGCTGCCGGGGGCTTGCTCGTTCCCGGCTTCATCGACATCCACTGCCATGGCGCTGATGGGGCGTCCTTTGACGACGCCCCCGAGGGAACCGCCCGCGCCATTTCAGCCCACCGCCGCCATGGCACCACTCGTTCGGTGTTGTCCCTGATCAGCGATGAACACGCACAACTGGTGAAAAGGGTCGCCGCGATCGCCGACTTAGCGCAGGCCGATCCTACGATTGCTGGCAGCCATCTCGAAGGCCCCTTCCTTGACCATCAGTTCCGAGGCGCCCACAACGCGGACGTGCTGCGGGCACCCACCTCGCAGGAGATCGATGAGTTACTGGCGGCAGCGCGTGGCACGCTGCTCCAGGTGACTCTTGCTCCTGAGCTACCGGGAGGCGCCGAGGCGATTGCGCGTTTTGTGGCTGCCGGCGTGCGGGTTGCGGTGGGTCACACGGCCGCCGGCTACACAGAAACCTTGACCGCATTTGAGGCAGGCGCGAGCATTCTGACTCATGCTTTCAACGGCATGCGGGAGCTCCACCACCGGGCTCCTGGACCGGTGGGTGCGGCGCTTCACTCCTCGTCAGCGACCCTCGAAGTTATTAATGACGGCGTTCACGTGCATCCCGATGTAGTCGCCATGTTGTTCGCCTCGGCACCAGGGCGGGTGGCGTTGGTGACTGATGCGATGGCGGCGACCTGCGTCGGCGACGGACAGTACGTGCTCGGCTCACTTGCCGTGACCGTCGAGGATGGGGTCGCCCGACTCAACGATTCTGGCGCGATCGCCGGTTCAACATTGACGATGGATGGCGCGGTGCGCCGCGCCGTGCTTGAGATGGGAATCCGCCTACCGCAAGCTATTGCCGCAGCCACCGAGGTTCCTGCTCGCGCGATCGGGCGCGCAGATGTCTGGGGTTCGCTTGAGCCAGGATTTGCCGCTGATGCAGTGCTGCTGGACTCGGATCTTAGGGTGCTGGCGGTGTGGGCTGCTGGTCACGAATTGCCGCGGCCCGAGCATCCCGTTTTCTGAGAAGTTCACCTCCAACAACCGCGAAGACTACGGCGACCACGAGGATTCCGGCGCCAATGCCCGGCAACGCCAAGATGCCGTATTGGTCGAGGAAGATACCGCCCGCGAGCGCGCCGCCTCCGATTCCCACGTTGAATGATGTGGTGAGGTAGGCGGAGCCCACGTCGCGCATGCGCGGCGAGGCGAGCTGGAGGAGGCGCGTTTGCATCATGGCGGGCACGCCACCAAAGGCCATGCCCCAGAAGAAGGTGACCGGCAGCATGATCCATGGGTCCGCCGGGAACATGCCAAGCAGCGCAGCGCAGATCGCGACCACGGCGATGGTGACGGGAATGATGCTGCGAGGAAAGCGGTCGACTAGCAGCCCAGCAAGGGCGAGACCGACTGCACCCGACGCACCATAGATGAGGAGTACCCCGGCAACAGCGCCAGGATCGGTGCCCGCGGGGCCGATGAGGTAGGGCGCAATATAGGTGTAGAAAAGGTTGTGACCAAGCATCACCAGCGCAACAAGAATGCACACGAACACGACGCCCGGCACCGAGCGATCCTTGTGCAGCGGAAGTGCGATTTCGGCCGTGGACAGCGTGTGCTTGTGATCGACCGGGGGCAGCACGCGCACCACCATGATGGTGAGCGCAAGAATGATGATGGCAATAACGACAAACGCGAGGCGCCAGCCGAGGGCGTGCCCGAGCGCTGTTCCCACCGGAACCCCGAGAACGAAGGCAGTGGTGGCCCCGGCACTGGTCACGGCAACCGCACGCCCCACCTGATGCGGCGGAACGAGGTGCGCGGAATAGGCCCCGACTACAGCCCAGAAGAGTCCGTGGGATAGCCCACCGATGATTCGAGCGACCACGAGCACCGCGTAGTTGGGCGCAGCCGCCGCAAGCAGGTTGGCGACAACGAAAACCAACAGCACCATAATCACTAAGGATTTGCGCGAGTAGTTGCGTGTGAGCGCCGCGAGCGGTGCGGTCGACACGACGATGGTGGCCGCAAAGATCGTGATGAGCAGCCCGACCTGAGACTCAGACACCGAAAGTTCCGCAGAGATCTCGGGCAACAATCCGGTGGGTAACCATTCGCTTGTGACCGAAGTGAAGATTAGCGCGGAGAGCGTAAAGAGTCCCGCCCACGGAAAGGCCTGCGTCGGCGCAGCAGAAGAAAGACGTGGCGTACTCATGTTTGACTTAGCCTACCCCCGGCACGGGTACGCTAATTCAGTGACCACCTCAACTCACTGGATCGTGACCCTCATTTGTGACGACAAGCCCGGCATCGTGCACGCCATCAGCGGCGCCATTGTTGAGGCGGGCGGCAATATCACCGAATCGCAGCAGTTCTCCAGCGATGATACCGGGCGCTTCTTCATGCGCCTTCAGGTGGAATCGGATGCTCCGCGTGATGTTTTCGAGCAGGCCCTTGCCCCCGTAACCGAGCGGTACATGATGGACTGGCAACTCGACGTTGTGGGGCGACCGCTTCGTACGCTCGTGTTGGCTTCCAAAGCTGGACACTGCGTCAACGATCTGCTCTACCGTCAGCGTGCTGGCCAATTGCCGATCGAGATACCGCTCATCATGAGCAACCACCCCGAGCTGGGTTCGCTCGCCAAGTTCTATGAGGTCCCGTTCGAGTCTCACGCCGTTACGACGCCAGGCCAGAAACTGGCGTTCGAAGAACGCATTCTCGAAGTCGTCGAGGAGCACGACATCGAGCTCGTAGTGCTCGCCCGCTACATGCAAATTCTGTCGCCAGAGCTGTGCGAACGGTTAAGCGGCAAGATCATTAACATTCACCACTCCTTCCTGCCGGGCTTCAAAGGCGCAAACCCCTACAAGCAGGCGCACGCCCGCGGTGTGAAGCTCATCGGCGCCACAGCCCACTTTGTGACGAGCGACCTTGATGAGGGCCCGATCATCGAGCAGAACGTCGTGCGCGTGGATCATGCGAGCACCTCAAGCGAACTCGTCTCGATCGGTCAAGACGAAGAAAGCCGCACCCTCACCCAGGCGGTCAAGTGGTTCGCCGAAGACCGCGTGCTGCTCGATGGGGCACGCACGATCATCTTCCGCTAGGCCGGCTCGGCGGCGACTTCCGCAGCCGCCGTTACCGCAACCGTTCCCAATCAAGCCGGTTTTCCCACGAGTAGCGGTAGTAGTCCGCGTACTTCAGCTCCGCTGCTGCCGCCTCGTCCACGATGACCGTCACGGTTGAGTGCAACTGAATTGCGGAACCCGGCAGGCTCGCTGTCACCGGCCCCTCCACGGCTCCCGCGAGCGCCGCTGCCTTCGCCTCCCCAAACGCCAGCAACACAAGGTGCCCAGCGCGTTGAATGGTGCCGAGCCCCTGCGTGATGCAGTGTTTGGGCACCTCATCGGATGAATCGAAGAAGCGCGCGTTGTCGAGGCGGGTTTGCTGTGTGAGGGTTTTCACGCGAGTGAGCGACGCAAACGACGAGCCCGGCTCGTTGAACCCGATGTGGCCGGTCGAACCGATCCCCAGAATCTGCAGATCTACGCCACCGGCCGCGACAATCGCGCGCTCATAGTCGGCGCCTGCCGTCTCAATCGGGCCGCTCTCTGCAGGAACCTGCACCAGCTCCGGTGTTAGCCCGAGCGGCTCAACAACTTCTCGGGTGATGACCGAGCGGTAGCGTTCGGGATGCCCCGCAGGCAATCCAACGTATTCGTCGAGAGCAAAACCTCGTACCGCGCTCAGATCGAGATCGCGAGCCGCGAGCGCAGCCCAGGTCGACAGCGGCGTCGATCCTGTTGCCAGGCCGAGTACGGCATCCGGAATCCGGCGCACAAGCCCCTCGATAAGGTCGGCAGCGACTTCACCCGCAGCCTCTTTCGAATCGACAATCACTACTTCCGCCACGTCGCTGCCCTTTCGCTTCACCGCTCATCTTGGCACCCGACCGTCACCACAACGGGAGTGCTGTTCGCCACCAGTGCGTACAACTACTCAACACGATCACTGAGCAGAATGCCGAAGTGGTCTCCATTCTCACGCCCTTGGCAGCCAAGTTACGTTTTTCTCAGCAGTAGCTCTGATGCCCGTCCGGTAGACTGTCACCGACGAAAACTCTGACACACTCGCCATTTGCCGAATAGTCGCCTACACCTGACCGCATCGCAGTACTCGATCCAGAGATCGGGTAGCTAAGGGAGAAGACAACTGAAACCGCCAGGTTCCGGCCCCACTGACATGCGGAGAACCGCATGATCGCAATTCTTGTTGCCTTCGCTCTCGTTTCGCTGCTAGTTCCCTCACTTACCCGACTGCTGCACGTTCGAGTCTTCTTCATCACGGCCCTTATTCCCGCCGCGGCATTTATCTTTACCCTGCTGCAGACCCCTGCCGTTCTGGCAGGCACACCGCCGACGGAGACCGTCGCGTGGATCTCCCAACTGCAGCTCGATTTCAGCTTCCGAATAGACACCCTCTCGTGGTTACTCTCCCTCGTCGTCACCGGAGTCGGCACTCTCGTCATGTTGTACTGCATCAAGTACTTTGCCGATACCGAAGAGGGGCTCGGTCGGTTCGCTGCCGTCTTCCTCGCCTTCACCGGAACGATGTACGGCCTCGTGATCGCCGACAACGTGTACCTGCTGTTCATCCTGTGGGAAGCCACGACGGTGTTCTCGTTCCTTCTCATCGGCCATAACACCGGTCGTCTTGCGAGCCGCATCGCTGCAATGCAGGCCCTCATCGTCACGACTGCTGGCGGACTCGTGATGCTCGTGGGAATCGTGATGCTCGCCGTGCGAACCGGCACCGCAAGCCTCTCGCGCCTTGTCGATCTCGCCCCAGAGGGAACGGCGGTCACCATCGCGATCATGCTGATTCTCGTTGGCGCGCTCAGCAAATCCGCGATCGTACCCTTCCAGTTTTGGCTTCCGTCGGCGATGGCCGCCCCGACTCCGGTCAGCGCCTACCTGCACGCTGCAGCGATGGTTCAGGCCGGCATCTATCTCATCGCGCGACTGGCACCGGGTTTCGCCGAAACGCCCGGCTGGCAACCGCTGCTACTTGGTCTCGGCGTCTTCACAATGCTGGTCGGCGGGTGGCGGGCACTGACGCAGGTCGACCTCAAACTGCTGCTCGCCTACGGCACCGTCAGCCAGCTCGGATTCCTGCTCACCGTGGTGAGTTTTGGCACTCGCACCGCCGCGCTCGCCGGAGTCGCCTTGCTGCTGGCTCACGCCCTGTTCAAGGCGGCGCTGTTCTTGGTCGTGGGACTCATCGACCACCGCGTCGGAACCCGTGACCTCACGAAGCTGAGCGGGCTCGGCCGCGAAGCCCCCTTCCTCACCGCAATCGCTATCATCGCCACCGCATCGATGGCTGGCATCCCCTTCACCGCGGGTTTCGTCGCTAAAGAGTCTGTGCTGGCCGGCTTCGTCGAGAGCGCAGCCGCGGGCTCGACGCTGGGCTGGATTGCCATCATCGGCGTCGCCGTCGGCTCCACCCTTACCGTGGCCTACAGCGCTCGCTTCCTGTGGGGGGCGTTCGCCCGCAAAGGTGGCGTTGAGACGGTGCGACCGCTCCACGAGAACATCTGGTTCTTGTCGTCACCCGGAATTCTCGCCGTCAGCGGACTTGTTCTCGCCCCACTTTTCGGCACCGTCGGCACCGTGCTCGAAGGCTACTCGCAGTCGTTCTCCTCTGAGGGATACGAGTACTCCCTCAAGCTATGGCACGGCTTCGATGAAGCCTTCTTCATCTCCGCTGCCACGCTGCTTGGTGGACTTGCGCTGTTCTGGGCCCGCACCCAGGTCTTTTCGCTCCAATCCCGCACACCCTCGCTTGTCGATTCGACGGCGCTATACCGCTCGACCCTACGTACACTCGACCGCATCGCTCTGCGAGTGACGGCAACGACTCAGCGTGGCTCCCTGCCGTTCTACCTGACCGTCATCTTGCTCGTGATGGTGGGATCTGTCGGCAGCACACTGGTTCTGAACCGCACGTGGCCCGATTCGATCCGCCTGTTTGACAGCCCAGGGCAACTGGCCATTGGCACGGTCATGATTGTTGCAGCGCTCGCACTCATCGGCGCCCAAAAGCGGTTCCAAGCTGCCGTACTCGTCGGAGTCGTTGGCTACGGAATGGCCGCACTCTTCGCATTCCATGGCGCCCCCGACATCGCCCTCACGCAGGTTCTCGTCGAGACCGTCACCCTCATCGCGTTCGTGCTGGTTCTGCGGCGACTTCCCGCTCGTTTAGGCAAAGCGCACGGCAGCTCGCGGCGCGTTCTTCGCGCTGCCGTGGGTCTCTCCGTCGGACTTCTCATGGGCATCGTCGCGCTCGTCGCGCTCGGCGCGAGAGGCGCAGACCCTATCTCTGAGGCACTGCCGCAGCTTGCTTATGAAATCGGTCATGGCCGCAACGTCGTCAACGTGGTGCTTGTCGACATCCGAGGCTGGGACACCCTCGGGGAGCTCTCGGTCATCGTGGCGGCAGCCACCGGTGTTGCCAGCCTTGTGTTCTTGCGGAGCCGCACCGACAACCTTCCCCGGGTCTCAGAAGCCCGCAGCAGAGGAACGATTCGCGCTCGCCTCAAACCGTCGCGCGAAGTCGTTTCCTCCGAGTATCTGCCCGCTGTTCAGGACCCCTCAACTCGCAACGCCTGGCTGCTCGCCGGCCGCAAGCTCGCGCCCGAGAACCGATCAATTCTTCTCGAAGTTGTCATTCGCTTGCTCTTCCACCCGCTGATTGTGCTGTCGATTTACCTATTGCTCGCCGGCCACAACCTCCCTGGTGGCGGATTCGCCGCCGGTCTCGTGGCTGGTCTTGCCCTTGCGGGTCGGTACCTTGCCGGTGGACGATACGAGCTCGGTGCAGCCGCACCTTTCGACGCAGGGCGAATCCTCGGCGTTGGCCTCGTGCTCGCGGCGGGGACAGCAACCGTGCCGCTCCTGCTGGGCGCGGATGCTCTAACCTCCACATTCTTCGAAACCACGATTCCCGTGCTCGGCCATGTGGAGTTCTCCACCTCCACCATTTTCGACATTGGCGTCTACCTCGTCGTCATTGGCATGGTGCTGGATGTCCTGCGCAGCCTCGGAGCAGAGATCGACCGTCAGCGCGAAGAGTCCTCTGAATCTCTCGAGAGCGGAAGCACCATATGAACGCCTCGCTAACCCTGGTCGTGATCATGGTCGTCCTCTACTCCGTCGGGGTCTACCTTCTTCTGGAGCGCAGCATGACACGTGTCTTGTTGGGCTTCTTGCTCCTGGGCAACGCCACCAACCTGCTGATCCTCATCGTTTCTGGCCCGTCGGGAGCCGCAGCCTTCTTTGGCGAAGAGGATGCCGCTGCCGACCCCCTACCTCAGGCGTTCATCCTGACGGCCATCGTGATTACCTTTGGTGTTTCCGCCTTCCTGCTGGCACTCATCTACCGGTCCTGGCGACTGGCCAACGCTGACGTGGTCTACGACGACTCCGAAGACCTCGCAATGGGTCGCCGCAGAAGTTCGGTGACCGGCGACCGCGCGGTCGCCGGTGATGACACCGAGTTCGGCACGCGCGCCGCGGCAGCCATCTCCACCGCGATCGACCTCGAAGAACAAGAGGAACGCGAGGAGCAAGAAAGCCTCGAAGCAGAACGTCGACAACAGGAACGCGACGAGAAGGGGGCAGACGCATGAGCGCACTGACCACTCTTGTCGTGCTCCTGCCCTTGCTTGGCGCCGCAGCCGCCCTCACTCAAGCCAAACGTCCACGCGTTCAGACCCTCATCGCGGTAAGCGTGCTCAGCGCCGTGCTGATCATCGGCGCCGCCTTGCTCGTGGCCGTCGACACGAATGGTGCGATTGCCGTTCAGGTCGGCGGTTGGCCGGCGCCGTATGGCATCGTGCTCGTCGTCGACCGACTTTCGGCCCTGATGCTCGTCGTCTCCGCCGCCGTTCTGCTGGCCGTTCTCGTGTTCTCGGTCGGCCAGGGACTCGCCGATGGCGACCGAGAAACGCCCGTTTCTATCTACTACCCGACCTACCTCATCCTTGCCACCGGAGTCTTCAACGCCTTCGTCGCCGGTGATCTCTTCAACCTGTATGTCAGTTTCGAGATTCTCTTGGTCGCAAGCTACGTGCTCATCACCGTGGGCGGCACAGAACCGCGCATTCGTGCGGGTACGGTCTACATCGTCGTGAGCTTGGTCTCGTCCGCAATCTTCCTCGCGGCAATCGCCATGATCTACGGCGCCACCGGCACCGTGAACATCGCCCAGCTCACCGTGCGGCTTGCTGAGCTACCCGCCGACATCCAGTTGACCCTCCACGTCATGCTGCTAATCGGCTTCGGCATCAAGGCCGCAGTCTTCCCCCTGTCGTTTTGGCTGCCCGACTCCTACCCGATGGCTCCTGCCCCGGTCACGGCTGTTTTCGCCGGTTTGCTCACCAAGGTCGGTGTCTACGCAATCATCCGAACCGAGATGATCATCTTCCCCGATGGGCAACTCAATACGGTGCTGCTGATCGTGGCGGCGCTCACGATGGTGATCGGAATCTTGGGAGCCGTCGCGCAATCCGACATTAAACGACTCTTGTCATTCACCCTCATCAGCCACATCGGCTACATGCTGTTCGGCATCGGCATCGACACCGCCGCCGGGCTCGCCGCCGCAACCTATTACATTGTTCACCACATCACCGTGCAGGCAACTCTGTTCTTGGCAACCGGGCTCGTGGAACGCCAAGGTGGCACTACGGGCATCAACAAACTGGGCGGGATGCTCAAGACAAGTCCGCTAATTGCGGTGCTGTTCTTCATCCCCATGTTGAACCTCGGCGGCATCCCGCCGTTCTCCGGCTTCCTCGGCAAGCTGGCGCTGTTCGAAGCTGGGGCAAACAACGGCTCTGTGCTCGCCTGGCTACTCATCGGTTGTGGGGCTGCCGTGTCTTTGCTCACCCTCTATGCGCTCGCTCGCGCCTGGAGCATGATCTTCTGGCGCGACGCCGAGGAGGTGGCCAATTATGAGAACCCGCTGGCGATGCTCTCCGATCAGGCAAACACCACAACGGTCGAGTCGGTGCGCACCACGCCCCGGATCATGGTGGGAGCGACGGTCGCCATGGTCGCGGTGAGCATTGCCCTCACGGTGTTTGCGACCCCGTTGTTCGATTTGAGCGCCAACGCGGGCGAGAACATTGATGGTCCCGCTTACTACGTCAATACCGTTTTTCCGGGAGGTCTTGAATGAGCCCCCGCGACATTGGGCCCGGGTCCGCCGCTGCCTCCCCCACCTCGACTGCGTCCGAAACTGCGAGTGCGCGCAAAGTGTCCCGCACCGAAGTTCGCGGCCGCATCTGGCAACAATTGCCACTGCTTCTTGGGCTCGTGGTGCTGTGGGCAGTGCTGTGGGGCCAATTGACCTGGCTGAGCATCCTGACCGGATTCATCGTGGCGATAACGGTCACGCGCGTGCTGTATCTTCCCCCAGCCGACATCTCGGGTCGCCTGAACGTTTGGTACTCGCTGGTCTTTCTCACTCACTTCGTCGTGGACGTTACTGTCGCCTCGTTCACGGTGGCCTTCCAGGCGCTAAACCCCCGCCCGATTCCTACGTCGTCAGTCATCGCCGTTCAATTGTGCACGCGCTCCGATTTCGTCATGACTCTCGACGCGATTGCGATGTCGCTGGTTCCCGGCTCAATTGTTGTTGAGGTAGATCGCGAACGTGCCATCCTCTACTTCCACACCTTCGACACCACAACGTCGGCCGATGTGGAAGCGATGCGAGACAAGGTACTCGTCGTGGAAGCTCGCATCGTTCGCGCGATCGGATCGAAAGCTGACCTCGCCCGCATTCAAGACACGGAGACCACTCGATGAACGAATGGGTATTCATCGCCGTCGGCCTGATGCTGCTGGTTGCAGCTCTGCTCGCGCTGTATCGCATCATTCGCGGCCCTTCCATTCTTGACCGCATGATCGCCTCAGACATGCTCCTCACGACAATCATTTGTGCTCTCGGGTCAGAGATGGTCTACAACGACCACCTTCGGAGCCTCCCCGCCATGCTCGTGCTCGCGACTACGGCCTTCCTCGGTTCCGTCGTGGTAGCACGCTATGTATCGAGGAGGACCAATTCATGACTCTCGACCCCATTCTCGACGTTCTCACCGGCATTTTCCTGCTGCTCGGCGGATTCCTTTCCGTCGCAGCCGGAGTTGGCCTCCTCCGTTTTTCGGACGCGATTGCGCGCCTGCACGCGACGACCAAACCCCAGATCCTGGGGTTGGCTTTCGTCCTCTTGGCCATCGCGCTGCAAGAACGTCAACTTTCAACGATCCTGCTACTGCTCTTTCTGCTCATCTTTCAGATGATTACCGCGCCGGTCTCCGCCCACATGATTGCCCGTGCTGGGTACCGAGGAGGAATCATTGCGCCCAATTCGCTGCTTGTCGATGAGCTCGAACAGGCGATCGATGCTGCCCCAGAATTCGACAACGCTGACGGAGCTGAGGCCGAAGGCTCTTCCGGGGCCGACACCACCGCACAACCCACGATCGTGCCGAACACGAACGACCCTCTAAATGCGGAAGTCGAGAGGCGACACGACGACCGCAACTAGGCCGACGCGCCCTAGACCACTTTGGTAAATTCACACATAGGCTTGAAATTGGCTGTGAGTCTTCGATAGCGTCGAACGGTCAGCGTCACCATACGGTTGCCCCACGGCCCCCGGGTTTCGCTAACAGCTTTCGCTCCCGTCGGAACATCGAAAAGGCCCCACAGTGACGTCACACACCACCGCCCGAAATCTTCTTGCGACAACGACCGCATTCGGGCTTGCACTCGCCGGCACCGTCTTCTTGAGCGGGCCCGCCGCCGCCGCATCATTGACCGCCAGCAACGAATCGGAGCTCGTCACTGCGATCAACACGGCGAACAGCACCCCCGCAGTGGACACCATTACGCTCGGAGCAAGCTTCTTGATCTCCAACGACCTGCCAACGATCACTGAACCTCTTGAAATCGACGGTGACGGATTCAGCATCAACGGTGACGGCTACACGGTGTTCACCGTCGACGGCTCTCTCGCGACCGCGTCTAGCGACACCACCTTTTCCGGACTAACTATCGCCGATGCCTCCCATGGAATCATCTCCGACGCCAGCAACGTCACAATCCTGAACTCCACATTCGACGACGCCCCGGTACAGATCGGCGGCGCCGGCATCAGCGCCATAGTGACCAATTCTGCCTTCGAGAATGCGAACAACGATTCCGGGCTGAGCATCTTCGTTATCGACTCCTCCGACGTCACCGTCGACGGGGTCACCGCCAACAGCAACCTAGACGCCGGCATCGAAATCGTGTCCGAAGCCTCGAGTACAACAATCACCGGAAGCACTCTCAACGAGAACTTTGGCAACGGCCTCAGTGGCGAGTTCCTTTTCGCTTCATCGTTCACTCTCAGCTCCACCACGGCAAGCTCCAACTTCAATAATGGCGTCAACATCGATGCCGACCAAGGCTCGACCGTAGAGGTGACCAATGTCACAGCGCTCACCAACGACGACGAGGGTGTCGAAATTTCTGCGTTTGACGGGGCGACCGCCGAGGTGTCTGGAAGCACCGCCAACGACAACCAGAACGACGGCTTCGACTTCAACGCCGACGAGCCCGGTTCGATCATCGCCATCAGCAACTCCACCGCCTCCGGCAACGGCTCGTCCGGCTTTGAGTTCGCCAGTGATACCGGTACCGTCACGGGAACCAACCTCACCGCCACCGACAACGGATACTCCGGAGTCGACATTGACTCCGAGTCCTCAGGGTCAGTAACGGTAAGCAACACCACCGCAACGGCGAATGCAGACGCCGGCGTGTACCTCGAAGCCTCCTATTCCGCATCGGTGACGATCAGCGACTCTACCTTCGAGAAGTCGTATGACGGCATCGGCGCAGAGATTTCGGCTCAGTACGATGCGGTAGTGACGCTGGAACGCGTCACCGTCGAAGACAACGCCTATGGTGGCATCGAGATCTACGACAGCGGGGACGGCAGCGACAGCGCCGTCACTGTAACCGACTCGACTATCGCGAACAACGACGGGACCGGTTTCGAGATCTTTATCAACGAATCCACGGCGGTGACCATCCAAGGGACCACGATTTCCGGAAACACGGGAACTTTCTTTGACGGAAGCGGCATCTACGCCGATCTGAGAGAGCTCAGTTCGCTGTCAGTGCTGAACTCGACAATCTCCGGCAGCGAGTTCCCCGAATTGGGCGGGCTGTACGTGTCTAGCGCCAGCTCGCCAGATGCAACGCTGACCATAGCCCACAGCACCATCACCGATAACCATACTGAATACGATGTAGAGGCTGGCGGGGCCGCAATCTCCGCGGTTCAGTACACCATCGACCACAGCATCATCGCGGGCAACACCGCGGCTGGAGCCGCATCGGATCTTCGCTTCAACCTCAACTCGTTACCCACCGGCGCGGTGAACTACAGCCTCATTCAGAACTCCACCGGCGCAGCATTGGCAGCAGTTGACGCTGGCACCGGCAACCTGAAGAACACCAGCGCGATGCTGGGAACCCTGGCCGACAATGGCGGACTAACCCGCACCCACTTGCCCTTGGCGTCAAGCCCCGTCATCGATGCAGGAAACGCGGCAGTTGCCGGCGCCCCCGCGACCGATCAGCGTGGCGAAACTCGAATCGTGAACACCATCGACCTCGGCGCGGTAGAAATTCAGTCCGCGACCAGCACCGACGCCGAACTGCTTCCCGCAACCGGATCGGGTCTTGCACCGCTGACCGCGATCACCGCTTTCCTGCTGCTCTTCGGCGGGCTGATTGTGGCACTCACCCACCGCCGGCGCACGGTCTAGAGCGGTCTATGCCGCACATGACAAACCGCTGGGAGTTCTAAACGAAGAAGCTGTCCCTGGCCGAAGCTCTCAGTGAGGCTCGGGCATACTGATAACTCGCCAATTTCTGGGAGTTTCATGCGCAGCAGCACCGATAGCAAGTCCGCCGTAGCCATCTTTGCCGGTGTCACCCTCGTGGGGGCACTCTCCGCCTGCTCGTCGCCGAGTGCCGGCACCGACAGCAGCTCCGCGGATGTGAATGCCCCTGACTCCGGCACAGGCGCCGACTACGCCGACGGAACCTACACAGAGTCAGGCGATTACACCTCGCCCAACGGCGCCGAGAAGGTGGATGTCACTCTCACCCTCGAGAGCAACACCGTCACCGACGTCACGGTTGTCGGGTACGGCGAGAACCCCAATTCGATCCAGTTTCAGGGCGAGTTCATCGATGGAATCGCCGACGAAGTTGTGGGCAAGAACATCGACGAGCTTTCCGTCGACAAGGTAGCCGGTTCCTCGCTCACGAGCGGTGGCTTCAACAAGGCTGTCGACGCGATCAAGGCTGATGCCCTCGCCGAGTAAGCAGTTTGATGCCATCGGTGCACCTTGGCAGATCGACACCGCGGAGCCGCTCGGCTCTGACGTAGAGGCTGCCGTAGCGCACCGGATCGAGCTGTTCGACCGTACCTACTCGCGGTTTCGCGACGACTCCCTCGTCACGGCAATCGCACGCACGCCCGGCACCTACACTTTTCCGGCGGATGCTCCCCCGCTGTTTGAGCTTTACCGCCGTCTTTACGACGCGACGAATGGAGCGCTCAGTCCGCTCGTGGGCCGCGCTCTGGAAGAGCTCGGCTACGACCGCACCTACTCGCTGCAGCCCGCTGCCAGCCGCACGCGCGTTCCCGGCTGGAGCGAAGCCATCAGCTGGAACGGCAGTGCGCTCACCACGCTCACCCCGGCCGTGCTCGATGTCGGCGCTGCCGGCAAGGGCTACCTCGTCGATCTCGTGGCCGAGGTGCTGGCCGAACACGGAGGCACAACCAGCACGGTGGATGCGAGCGGAGATATTCTGCATCGCGGCGCTGGCGAATTGCGGGTCGCGCTGGAGAATCCGCTCGACACCAGCAAAGCGATCGGCGTGGTGACGGTGAGCAACGAAGCGATCTGCGCCTCGGCCCCCAACCGCCGAGCGTGGGCCGGGCTGCATCACATTCTGGATGCTCGCACCGGGCTGCCCACTGACCGCATTATCGCAACCTGGGCCGTTGCCCGCACTGCCCTTGAGGCCGACGGGCTCGCCACTGCGCTGTTCTTTGCCGAGCCGGCGGAGCTCGAAGCCGAGTTCGACTTTCAGTGGGTGCGGATGCATTCGACCGGCCTAGTCGAGCACTCGGCACACCTCACCGGAGAAGTATTTCTATGAAACGTTGGCTCGATCGAACCCTCGGCGCCGTCGCCATGTACAAGCTCGTGCTCGGCAGTCTCGCCGCACTCGCTGTCGTGTCGATCGCGCTCGCGTTCGTTGGCCTCGTCTCGCCCGACCCCTTCGCGTTGCTCGCGAGCTTGCCGGTCGCGGTCGCGTTTAGCTATGGCGCTAGTTGGCTCGGAGCCCGCATCGTTGGTCAGCGAGCGCACCTCGAATCGTCACTCATCACGGGGATGCTCGTGTTCTTCATCATGGCGCCGAGCCTTCAACTGGCTGGTCTCCTCGCCATTGCGCTGGCCTCGACTATCGCCGCAGCATCCAAGTTTCTCCTCGCATTCCGTGGGCGCCATATCTTCAATCCGGCGGCACTCGGCGCGTACGTTTTCATTTTCGTACCGCTCGGTTTTCCCACCTGGTGGATTGGAACACCGTGGCTACAGCCGATCATTGTCGTCGCCGCGTTCCTCATTCTCTACCGGACGCAACGCCTCGATCTTGGGCTCGCCTTTGTGGCTGTCGCCGCGAGCATTCGCATCGCGCTCACGCTTGCCAACGGCGGAGACCTAGCCGAAGCCCTCAGCTTCACGTTCGCATCATCGCAACTGATCTTTTTCGTCGGCTTCATGCTGAGCGAACCCCTCACTCTGCCACCACGACGCTGGCAACGCCTGAGCATTGCCGTACTCGTCGCCCTGCTATTCGCCATCCCGTTCTCGATCGGCGGCCTCTACAGCGACCCGTTACTGGCCCTTCTCATCGGCAACCTTGTTGCTTTCGTTTTTACCCAACGACGCACCATCGGGATGACTCTGGTCGAGAAGACCGAACTCGCCCCCGACACCTGGCAGCTCACGTTTGCCCCGCACACCCCGCTTGCTTTCCGCGCAGGCCAATACCTTGAACTGTCGCTTCCTCATGTTTCACCGGATGTTCGGGGAGTGCGCCGCTTCTTCACGATTTCGTCGGCACCAGACGTGGGCGGAACCCTCTCGATCACCTTCACGAAGCCCGAGAATTCCAGCAGCTTCAAAACGGCACTCCTTTCGCTTAAACGCGGCGCGCCCGTCAACGCCACCGGAATCTGGGGCGACTTCGTGCTGCCTCGCAATACCACCGAGCCGCTCCTCTTTGTTGCAGGCGGAATCGGCGTGACCCCGTTCGCGAGCCACATTGCGCAGTCTCACAGCGAAGGTGAAGAGCGAGACATTGTGGTCGTCTACGCCACTTCCAGCACCGAACCGTTGCCGTTCAGCGACCTCCTCGTTGAGGCCGGCGTTCGGGTGATCGTGTTCGGACCACAGCCACCATCGGCGCTTCCCGCTGACTGGATCCACGGCGGCGAGGGGCGGATGAACGGAACCGCACTCTCCACCCATGTGCCCGATCTACCCAGTCGACGCATCTACCTATCCGGCCCACCGGCGCTCGTCAACGATCTGAGGTCGACCCTGCGCGCCAAGGGAATCACACGCATTCGCACCGACTACTTCTCTGGATACTAAGCACGCACAGAGATCCCGGAGGATTTGGCGGTGCTCACCCGTCGCTTGAGATTGAGAGCTCTCAGTGCGTTGAGGATCGCAACCAAGTCGACGAGCTCCTGCAAGCCCGCGCCCACCACGGCGGGCAATGCGCCCGTCATCGCGAAGAGCATGAGTCCAATGCTGATCGCGATTCCGATCCAGATGCTCTGGAGGGCAATCTGCACGGTGCGCTGACTGACCTGCACGGCCGAGACCACCCGGTAGAGATCATCGACGAGGATCACGACATCCGCCGATTCGCTCGCCGCCGTTGACCCCTTGGCACCCATTGCGATGCCGACGTCCGAGGCTCCCAGCACCGGCGCATCGTTCACGCCATCACCCACCATGACGACCGGATGCGGCGCGGTTGCATGCACGAGCCGCACCTTGTCTTCGGGTAGGCACTCGGCATGCACCTCGCTGATGTGGAGTTCATCGGCGACTTTGCGTGCCGTTTCTTCAACATCGCCCGTGAGCATCAGGGTGTTCTGGATGCCCAGCTCGCCCAGCTTCGTGAGCGTGCGCGTTGCTTCGGGCCGCACAGCATCACGCAACACTATTGCGCCGGCATAGTGCTCATCGACACTCACGTACACAGCTGCTTCGCCGCTCTCCAGATCGACGCGGGTCAGCGCGGGTGCTTGCTGGGCAACGAAGGCGGGCTTGCCGACGGTGACAACCCGGCTGCCGATGCGGGCCTGCACACCGTGCGTGGCCACTTCTCGGGCATCCGCTACTTCCAGCAGCTCCAGGGAACGTTGCTTCGCGGCGTCAACGAGGGATGCCGCGAGCACGTGAGAGGAGTACTGTTCTGCCGCCGCCACAAGGGCCAACAGTCCGTCATCGCTGAATCCGCCCTCGGGCCGCACCTCAACAACGACGGGCCGCCCACTCGTGAGCGTGCCCGTCTTGTCAAACACGACCGTTTTCGCGCGGGCAAGAACCTCAAGGGTTCCGGCGTTCTTGACGACGACCCCATAGGTCGACGCGCTCGACATCCCGGCCATGAAGGCGACCGGGGCGGCAATCAATAGCGGACACGGCGTCGCCACTACGAGCACTTCGGCGAAGCGCACGGGGTCACCGGAGATCCACCACGCGATCGCGGCCAACCCGATCGACACGAAAGTAAACGGCACGGCATAGCGATCGGCCAACCGCACGATTGGTGCCTTGCTTGCCGCCGCTTCGGTGACGAGCTGCACAATGCGCTGGTACTGGCTGTCGGATGCCCGGGCGCTCGCCCGCACTGTGACAGCTTCTGGCCCATTGACCGACCCGCTCAACAGCAGGTCTCCGGCCACTTTCTCTACGGGCATGCTCTCGCCAGTGAGCGACGATTCGTCGACGGCTGTCGCTGCGGAGAGTAGGACGGCATCCACCGGCACGATCTCGGAGGGGCGCACCACGAGGCGATCCCCCACGTCAACCTCGGTGGCGGGCACGTCGATAATGTCGCCGATGGCCGTCACCCGATGCGCTGTTTGCGGAACACGACCGAGCAGCGCATTCAACTCACGCTTGGCTCGGCCCGCCGCGAAGTCTTCGAGCGCTTCGCCACCGGTGAGCATCAGCACGATGACAATGCTGGCCCAATACTCGCCGACCACCACCGTCGCCACGATGGCGGTGACCGCCAGCACATCGAGCCCAAATTGGCGTTGAAGCAGCTTGCGCACCATCGAGACGGCTTCGCGTGTCGCCACCGCGAGCGCGTAAAGCGACAGCAGCCACGGCACGACACCGGATGCCGCAGTCCAGTTCAACGCCAACCCCACGACGCCGACCACGACCGTGAGCGCAACAAGCGGATAGCGACGCACCGCCGAGCGCATCGTGACGGTAAGAGAAGTACCCATGCCTTTGTTCTACTCTCGTTCGCAACATCCGGCCAGCCAGCACAGGCTCCCCTTAGCCGCGCCTCGAAGCCGGGTCGCTAGGCTCGACAGCATGACTCAACGGCGCTGGCAACAGCTCATGGACATCCCCCTCACTATCGCCGCCGTGATCTTCTTGATCGCGTATGCGTGGGAAGTGATCGCCAATCTCGACGGCGTTCCGATGCTGATTGCCGAGATCATCATTGCCGTCACCTGGGTCGTTTTCGTTGTCGACTACACCGTGAACCTTGTTCTCGCTGAACACCGTTGGTTCTGGTTCCGGAGGCACATCTTCGATCTCTTCGTTGTTGTGCTGCCGATGTTACGTCCGCTGCGTCTGCTGCGTTTGGTCACCCTGCTGAACGTGCTGCAGCGACGAGCGGGAACAGCCGTACGCGGCGGGGTGCTCACCTACGCGGTTGGTTCGTCGTTGCTGCTCGTATTTGTGGCCGGTCTCGCCATGTTGGACACGGAACGCAGCGTTGCCAGCAGCCAAATCGATAACCTAGGCGACGGTATCTGGTGGGCTTTCGTTACGATCACCACGGTTGGCTACGGAGATATCTACCCTGCTACCGCCCTCGGCCGCGTCATCGCCGCGGGCGTTATGGTGGCCGGTATCGCCCTGCTCGGTGTCGTTACCGCGACGCTCGCCTCGTGGATCGTGGAACGAGTCGCGGCTCAAGACGAGCTCTCGCACGTTGCGACCCGTCGCGAAGTGACCGAACTCACCGATCAGGTGAACCAGCTCAAGCACGTGCTGCTTGAGCACGCCGCAGATCGG
>Ga0209344_10000139_pt1 | contig 147912 bp, 135 predicted proteins | sample Cruoilmetagenom6_FD_187293 | JGI IMG/M metagenome (GOLD analysis project Ga0209344, IMG submission 187293) | Oil polluted marine microbial communities from Coal Oil Point, Santa Barbara, California, USA - Santa Barbara Oil Seep Sample 6 (SPAdes)... | ecosystem: Environmental > Aquatic >... | reverse complement strand
GCGTGTTGTGCCAGACCTTTGATTTTGTGATCCAATTTATCTTGAGACCAGTCTTTAAAAGCAGGAAAAGCACGAATCGCAATCATGTCCACATAAGCAGATAGTACCCCAGCGACTTCTTTGATGTGTTCTTCGGCATCACCATCCATCACCACATGAGGTTCAAACTCAATACCCCATGCATCCTGACCAGGTTGTAGCACGATGGCCGTACCACCCAGTTGTTGCATACCCAATTCGAATGAAGTCCGTGTACGCATCGATGGATTGAGGAACAACAAAGCAATCGATTTGTCCGCCAGGTGATTTTGGATGGGATAATTTTTGAGGTAAGCGGCGTCAGCCAGTATGGTTTCTAGATCGGGATGACTCCAGTCTTCGGTGGTTAAAAAATGCTTTATCATACTAAGTCCTGAATAAAGCCAAAATCGCCAGGTATAAAAAAACCCGGCTCTTTGGCCGGGTTTTTTTAAATTATTTTATTTAAATCACACGCCTAACCAAAGAGCTCCATTGTCTTTACCGGACGGCGACGACGAACAACCACAGCACTGCTCACTGACCCTGTTTCTGTCAATGCAAAAAGTGCTAAAAATAAGTTGTCGAAGTTGGTTTTCATTAATTTAATTTCTGTGATTTGAGCTTAATGTAACATGCTTTAAAAAAAAGAGGCAAATGTTTTTTTGTTATAAGTGAGTTTTATTTGAATCATGATTCATAATGACCGCCCCAATTACTTCAACAGTCGTTGCGGCAAAGGCCGGTATCCAGCCACATGAAAGTAATCAACACAAAGAACCGCCTTAACCAGTCCACACCAGTCATACCAGTGAGTGCCAGTATCCAAGCCCAAACCTGTCGTTGCGGCGAAGGCCGCAATCCAGTGTCTTCCTTGGGGCCTAAATTACTTCATAATAATTCCAACACAAGCATCACTGTCGTCTTAAAGACGTTGGATACCGGCCTTCGCCGGCACGACGGTTAATATAAACCGTTTTGATTTCTAGCACACAGAGAAAGGGGCATTCCATTCCACTCCAACCACATAACGCAAAAATCAACTCACGACCAGCCAACACCTCCGAATCCATCCCCCCTCCACAAGCCTCAATCATTTTTGCCGATGCTAAATTATTACAGTAACAATGTATATGAACTTCATTAATTCCCATGGCAACTGCTTTGGTTAAATTAATCAACCTTATCCAACATTGCAGGAAAATCACTGTGGTTAAAATCCAAAGGGAAAGGATAACGGTCTTCATCACCCAGCTCCTTGACATAGGAGAGGTAACTGGCTTGGTACTTGATGTTGGGCTTAACCAAGTTCAATTAATCAAACCATTTTCGGCACACCTTTTGGAATCGCATGCAACAGCTTTTGGGTGTATGGATTTTGTGGGTTGCGGTAGATTTCTGTCGCAGTGTTCAACTCGACTATCTTGCCTTGGTTCATCACACCAACACGATCTGCAATAAAGTTCACTACGGATAAATCGTGAGAAATAAATATATAAGTTAAGCCATACTGTGCCTGTAAATCCAGTAGCAGATTCAACACTTGTGCCTGCACTGAGACATCTAAAGCTGAGACTGATTCGTCACATACGATAAATTCAGGTTCTACCGCCAATGCACGGGCTATCGAAATGCGTTGACGCTGACCACCCGAAAACTCATGTGGATAGCGATTAAGTTGATCAGGGTTTAAATCAACTTGTTTAATCAACTCAGCAACACGCTCCCAATGCATGGCTTTGCTGTCTTGTGGACGATGTATATTTAAAGGTTCCATAATGGTTTGACCAATGGTCATACGGGGGTTCAATGATGCATATGGGTCTTGAAAAATGATTTGCATTCGAGAACGCATTCGGCGCATGTCTTTCGGATTTTGCGCAAACACATCGACACCATCATACTTAACAGTACCACTGGTAGCTTGTTGTAGATTTAAGATGGTCCGCCCCAAAGTGGTCTTACCACAACCAGATTCACCCACCAAACCCAATGTTTCACCTTGCTTAACGTCAAAACTAACACCGTCAACTGCTTTAACCCATGTTTTTACACGTCCAAACAATCCACTTTTAACTGGATAATATGTCTTTAAATCATTAACTTTTAGCAATGTTTTATGTTTTGATTTATTTGTTTTAATTTGTGGCAAAAATTGTTCAGCTGACGGTGTCAATGCATGGCCCGCCTCATCCATAAAATCAGCAACCGTTAACAACCTTCTGGGATTGTCATGTAATTTAGGCCTACAGGCCAACAAGCCTTTGCTGTATGGATGTTTGGCGTGAGTAAATATTTCAGAGGTCGGCGCTTGTTCTACTTTTTGACTGCGATACATCACCACCACTTCATCAGCTAAATCAGCAATCACCCCCAAATCATGGGTAATGAACAACATGCTCATATTCAAATCTTTTTGTAACTGTTGCAACAGTTCCAAAACTTGTTGTTGAATGGTCACATCCAAAGCAGTAGTCGGTTCATCACAAATCAACAACTTGGGTTCACAAGCTATTGCCATGGCAATCATTACACGTTGTTTTTGTCCACCCGACAATTCATGCGGGTAAGCGCGTGAACGACGTTGTGGTTCGGGAATTCCCACCCAATCCATCAATTCTACTGTTCTTCTCCATGCCTGTTTTTTACTGATTTTTTTATGTAAACGCAACACTTCGGCAATTTGATAACCCACTCTAAAGACTGGATTTAAAGACGTCATGGGCTCTTGAAATACCATAGAAATGTCATTGCCTCTGATTTGACGCAACTGCTTTTCAGGTAACAGCAGTAAATCTTTTCCTTCAAAAATTATTTCCCCAGAACTAATCCGTCCTGGTGGTTGAGGAATTAAACCCAAAATTGATAATGCTGTAACCGTCTTACCCGATCCACTTTCACCCACCAAGCCTATCGTTTGTCCTGGTTTAATGGATAAATCAAGCTGATCAACCGCTTGCACATGACCAGCATCGGTATTAAATATCACTGACAATGTTTTTATATCAAGCAGTATTTTGTCGTTCAGGTCATTCATTATTTATAGCCATTCACCATATCAGTGCAGAGAATCCAAAACACTTGATATCAGTTGATTCACAATCATTGATGTTTATTTGACGGGTCCCAATAATCTCTGAGACCATCCCCCAACAAGTTAAATCCTACCAGTGTCACAGCCAAAAATAAAGCAGGAAAACACAAAGCCCACACCGCCATCTCTATGTTGTCAGCCCCTTCGCTAACCAAAGCCCCCCATGAAGTCATGGGTTCTTGAATTCCCAAGCCTAAAAAGCTTAAAAATGATTCAATCATAATCACTTGCGGAATAACTAAAGTTGCATAAACCAATACGATATTAATCAAATTGGGTAATATATGACGCCATAAAATTATGTGGTTGTTTTGACCCATGGCTTTGGCTGCTTCAACAAAAGGTTGTGCCTTCACTGCCAATGTTTGACCACGAACAATACGTGCCATATCCAACCATAAATAACAGCCTATGGCGGTAAATAACAACCACATATTTTGACCAAAAAAAACCAACAATAAAATAACCAAGAAAAGAAAAGGGAGGGCATAAAACACATCAACCAGACGCATCATCACCGCATCAACCCCACCCCCATAAAAACCTGCAATCATGCCGTACAGAACCCCTATGATGACGCTAACTGATGTGGCTAACAATCCCACCAATAATGAAACTTGACCTCCTAACAATGTTCGAATATACAAATCTCGTCCCATCACATCTGTACCAAACCAATACACACCGTCAGGTGCTTGGGCCATGTCATCCCAATGTATGGTTTCTGGATCAAAATCCGTAAACTGAGGCCCGATAAAGACTGTCGCAGTCATCACCATCACAAGAATCAATCCAATCTTCAGTTTCATCAAGAATCAACCACCCTTGGATCCAACAAACGGTATAACATATCGACTATCAAGTTAAATAACAGCATCATGACACCTATGACTAACACCACACCCAATACCAAAGTGTAATCACGATTTAAAGCCCCTTGTACAAAATAACGCCCCATGCCAGGGATGGCAAATATTTGCTCAATAACCACAGAACCTGTCATCAAACCCACCGCTGCCGGCCCTAAATAACTGACCACAGGTAATAAAGCAGGACGCAAAGCTTGTTGGCTCATAATTTTTAGCGGCGAGAGGCCTTTGGCACGTGCTGTTCGAATATATGGCTGATCCATTACTTCGAGCAGTTCGCTACGAACCAACCGTGCAATAGATGCCATATAGGGTAAACTCAGTGTTATAACAGGTAGAATCAAATGAAACCACTGTCCATTACCCCAACCACCCACTGGCAGCCATTGCCAATGTACAGACAACCACAAGATCAACAATGGCGCAATCACAAAATTAGGCGTACTGATTCCTATCACAGCCACAATCATGGCCATCAAATCTGGCCACCTGTGGGCATAAAATGCAGCCATTGCACCCAACACAGTACCTGCAATCAAAGCCACAAGCAATGCCCAAAAGCCGATGGTTAAAGACACAGGCAACCCCAAAGCAATCAATTCATTAACACTGTGATCGGCATATTGAAAAGATGGACCCAAATCACCTTGTAAAATGGCAGCAAGATAGTTTTTGTACTGCGCCAACACAGGCAAATCTAGTTGATACTTTTGAGCAATCAGCTGTTCAATTTCTGGTGTCAATTCACGTTCTTGATCAAATGGACCACCGGGTGCAGCTCGCAATAAAAAGAATGTCAAAGTTAAAATCAACCACAGCACTGGTATGCCCCACAACAACCTTTTAACCAGCATTGCAGTCATTTAAATAATCATGAATGGGTTTTAACAATCACGTCACTGATTTTTTCTGCCATCATGATGGTTGGTGCATTGGTATTTCCCGAAACCAATGTAGGCATTACGGAAGCATCAATCACTCGTAAACCTTCGATACCATGCACTTTTAAATTGTGGTCAACAACCGCCATTTCATCGATGCCCATTTTACAAGTACCAATTGGATGGTATATAGATTCAGATTTATTACGTATGAAGTCAATAATCTGATCATCTGACTGTGTATCGCTCCCCGGAAAGACTTCATCAGACCGGTATTCATCAAATGCCTTGGCTGCAAATATTTTGCGCTGTATCTTAAATCCTTCAATCATTAACTTAAGGTCGTGCTCATGAGACAAATAATTGGCTTGAATAAGAGGATGTTCAGTTGGGTCCGATGAATTCAAGGTGATTTGACCACGACTTTGTGGTCTAAGCACACACATGTGCAGGGTGTATCCACTGCCTTTCAAGCGATTTCGGCCATGATCATCCAACATTGCTGGGACGAAATGAAACTGCATATCAGGTCGGTCATCTTTTGACAAAGGGCTTTGCCAAAAACCACCAGCTTCAGCCACATTTGATGTTGCAGGACCTTGTTTAAACAACACATATTTTAAGCCTGACAACACTTCACTGATGGTGTCATATGTGATTTTTTGACTACAATGCTGAACCAAGCAAACATCCAAATGGTCCTGTAAATTTTTCCCAACACCTGGCAACTCATGCTGACATGCTATGTCATGCTGGGCCAATTCACTTGCCACACCGATTCCAGATAACATCAATAATTGTGGAGAATTTATGGCTCCACCCGATAAAATGATTTCCTTGTTGGCTGATATATTTATGACTTCGCCGGATTTGTTCACTTGTAAGCCAATGGCTTTTTTATCCTTAAGCAATACTTTTCGAGCCAAGGTTTTGGTCCACACTGTTAAATTGTCTCTTTTTTTCGCTGGTTTTAAAAAAGCCTCTGCCGTTGAATGACGCTGTCCATCTTTTTGCGTCAACTGATAATAGCCAAACCCCCTTTGATGCAAGCCATTAAAATCATCTGTAAGATCATAACCAACTTCTGCTGCTGCATCTAAAAACACACCACTCAATGGATTGGTGTATTTGTGATCTGATACAGATAATAGCCCACCTTGGTGATGAAACTCATTATTTAACCGTTGGTTGTTTTCACTTTTCAAAAAATAAGGCAAGACATCTTTGCTGCCCCAGCCCTCATTCCCCAAGCTTTGCCATAAATCATAATCTTTGAGATGCCCTCGACAGTAGCACATGGCATTGATTGATGAAGATCCGCCCAAAACTTTACCACGGGGCCAATACAAACGACGGTTATTTAAATGAGGCTCTGGGGCTGTGTTATACCCCCAATTGATTGACTTGATACCAACCAACTTTGCCAAACCCGCAGGCATATGAATCAAGGGATTCCAATCAGTACCACCGGCTTCAACCAACAAAACAGAATGTTTACCATCAGCAGATAACCGATTTGCCAGTACACAACCAGCCGAACCAGCACCAACCACTATATAGTCAAATTTTTTCAAGTGAGCTTTACTGTCTTTCAAACGTTCGTTATTATAGCTGAATTAATACAAATGTCCTTGATTTAGGTCATTCCTAAACTAATAGGGCTAAAAAAATCAGAAAAGCCAACAGCTATTGGTCGGAAAACTCCATATATAATAACCCTTTGATTCGGCAAAAAAGTTATGAGAGTCACATTAATTATTTTATTGGTAATCACCGCATCTTTCAGTGGCTTTGTGATTCATGTATTAACCATTGAATGGTTACCCCAATGGATTGGTTCTCAAATACAAGGCATCGAAATCACTGCTTCATGGGATGTACGTTATGTTGCCGCCATCACTTCAGTTGAATACGGTTTAGCCGCTCTGGGAATTTATATTATAGGGCGAAAGTATTTATTACGATGGGGACAATTAAAAGCAGCTTTGGCTTTTTCTGTGTTGTTGATGTCAATTCAAGGACTGTTTATACGCCAACCATTGATGGATTTTTTAATTGGCAATCCTTGGCATGTTGTTTTGGTTCAAAATGCATTTAAATGGCTGCCTTGGTTATTGGTGGCTTTTATCATTGTCTTTGGTTATGAGTATATTAATAGGATAACCCAACATAAAAAAACATGCTGAAGCACATTACAAAAAACATAATTACTCACATTTGAGACCTAAGGACTTGTCACAAGCGCCATTGCCATGCATGGTATCTTACCTGGCCCACATTGAATGCAGTGTGGCGTTGTAGGCTGGATGAAAGCAAATTGATGTCAGCTCTTTAAATCCAAATCATTTGTTTCAAATACAGTTCAGGAGCTTTTTCCACAAAGCCCCTGACTGACATTCTGTCCTGGATTGAAATGGACTGTTTATAGCATCTTTGTATAAATAGTGCGACCTGACACCCATTATTGAATCAAGTCTTTTCATTTACAATGAGCTCAAAGCAATATCAGACCAATCCACTTTCTTTGATGCCATTAAACTCAGTCTGTTTCAATGACACTTTTATAGAAGGTATTATTAACCCCAGCATACTGAGCCAAAAGACCAGCGGCAGCTGCACTATTGGTGTACTTTTGAAATCCCATCGAAATTACTGGCAAACCCATATAGTCATGGCTATTAGATGATGTAACTGACTGACTAAAGTCAATGACCAATTTTCCGGCCTCAGAGTCTATAATAAAATCTCTTCCTGCAAAAGAACGCGAACCCAAAATTTCAGTAGGTGAATCTATTTGAGAAGTTTGATTAAACAGCCATTGAAGGGTGTTTACACCATAACAAAGCTGATAGTCTGTTTCAGGAGGTATAGGCGATAATTTATAGGTCTTAAAAGAACAACCATAAACCTCATTACACTGTTGCTCTGAATCACGATTAAAAACTGACTTTTCATAAGTGACACATCCCGTTTCAGGGCTTACATCACTTAAAGTAAAAGGTGCTTCGTCTTTTTGATAAAATCTTTTGGTTGGAAACGACAACACCATTTCAGTTTTACCTGCAACCAAAGGGCTAACATCAAATAATGACTCTAACTGCGATTTCATCAGTACTGCACTGACCGCCTGATAACCATTTTCCCATTCAGACTGAATCACCTCACCATTATTAATCAACACACTGGTGGTATCAGCGTCTGCCAGAGAGGGCATTTCTGTGTCATGTGGAGAAGCATGAAATTGACTATCTGCAGGATAAAAGTTTTCAAACGCAATACTTTCCATAGCAAACAATGCACCTTCTGTCACATCGATGACACTGGCTGAGGCTGACAATCCACCTGTAACAGGCAGAATTTGTTCTGATAAATCACCACCATCAGAACTCCACATACCGCCTTCTTCATATGCCTTTTCAACTGATTCACAATCCACTGGCACACCATATTGTAAAGTGCTTGCCAAACCCAAACCATAACTCGGATCAAGCACTCCCATTTCTAAAATTTCAACATAGCCCTCTCTGGAACGTGATAAGTCAGTATCTTCACCTTCGTCAATCTCATAGGGTAAAAATGTTTGAATTTGAGGTAAAAAAGGTGCACATGTGGTGTCATTGGTTAATAACACCGTTGATTCTTCACCTTCATGACCAGCCAGACTTGATGTACTGGAAGCCAAACCAGCTACCCAAATGTCATGGGGAGCCAAAAACAAATTAAAAGCCAATACGTTCATACCCTCTTTACCTTCCCTGAAGTTAATTTTAACAGCCTTAACTTGATCGGTTGAATTGGAAACGCTTATTAAGGTATTTAAACCATTGTTGACTGTGTAGTATGGCAACAAAACAGCCTCACCATATCCACCCTGATTGATATTGACAGCAAAAACCGAACCACTTAAAAGTGTCAGCGCTAAAACGAATACATATTTTTTCATTGAAAGTGTCCCTCTCTAGTTGATTATTTAAACCTGGCCAAATTATAGGCATAAATATGTACAAATATCGTTAACATTAGGTGAAAATATAATTACTTTATTAACATTGTTTAACTTTTCTAGTCAATTTCACTGTAAGCCAATCATACAGAGGAGAAATTTCATTTGACAAACACCTCTGTAGTCAGCAGGATATCCTTAATCATTATAAGAGGAGGCTACTTTTGAAAACACATCAATACAAACATTTATCATGGCTTGTCGTTATATTACTGAGCGCTTGCCACCAACAAAAGCCTGTAGAAACAGCGACCACAACAAATAACTTCAAAACATACAGTGCAAATGAATTTTACCAAACAACTTCAGTATTTGGCTCATCCATCAATCATAACAACTCAGCTGTTTTAATCAGCAGTGATGAAACAGGTATATTCAATGCCTACCGCGTGCCCTTAGATGGCTCACCAAAAACAGCACTGACTTCATCTACAGAGGAATCAATTTATGTCAATAGTTGGTTCCCGAATGATGATCGCCTGTTATATAACGCTGACAAAGGTGGCAATGAACTCGATCATGTGTATGTTAGAAACCTTGATGGCAGTGTGATTGATTTAACGCCAGGAGAAAACCTAAAAGCCAGCTTTGCAGGTTGGCATGAAAATGACCAACAGTTTTACCTTATTAGCAATGAACGAGACCCTAAGTTTTTTGATGTATATGTTTATCAAGTCAATGATTACAGTCGTCAAAGAATTTATCAAAATGAATCAGGGTATCAGGTTGAAGACATCAGCCCTGATGGCCGCTGGCTGGCCTTAAGCAAAACCAACAGTAATGCCGATTCAGATTTATTTATGGTTGACCTTAATGACCGTTCACAAGACCCTATATTGGTTTCAGGCTCAGCCCCCCAAGATGTGTCACATGGCGTTTACACATTCACACCAGACAGCCAACAATTGATTTATGGCAGTGATGCTGATGGCGAGTTTAACCAAGCTTTGGTTTATGACATCAAAAAACAGACCCATCACATCAGTTACCAAGCAGATTGGGATGTGAGTTTCAGCTATTTTTCAAAAGATGGAAAATACCGAGTCACCGGCGTTAATCAAGACGCACAAACTGTTTTGGATATCGTTGACACAGACACAGGCCTACCGATTGATTTACCTGAGTTACCTGCCGGCGATTTACGTGGTGTTAATTTCAGTAAAGACTCCAAACACATGGTATTTTATTTAAATTCAGACACTTCCCCATCTAACCTATATACTTATCAAATAGGTGCTGACACAGCCCTGCGTTTAACCAATACCGGCAATCCAAATATCGACGAAAAACATTTGGTTACGGGAGAAGTTAAAAGATTCAAAAGTTTTGATGGTTTAGAAATTCCTGGGATTTTATATAAACCCAAACAAGCACAGTCAACTACAGTACCTGCTTTGGTTTTCATTCATGGCGGTCCCGGAGGACAATCACGTTTTGGCTATTCCGCACTGACTCAACATTTAGTTAATAATGGTTACGCTATTTTTAAGATTAATAACCGTGGGTCAAGTGGATATGGCAAAACCTTTTTCCATTTGGATGACAAAAAACATGGTAATCACGACCTACAAGATGTCGTTTACAATAAAAAGTACCTACAAAGCCTACCATGGATTGATGCCGACAAAATTGGTGTCATGGGCGGTAGCTATGGTGGATACCTCACCATGGCAGCCATGGCATTCACTGATGAATTCAAAGTTGGAGTGAATATTTTTGGCGTCACCAACTGGGTAAGAACGCTTAAAAGTATTCCTCCTTATTGGGAAGCATTCAGAAAGTCTTTGTACGATGAATTGGGCGACCCTGAAACTGACGAACAACGCTTACATGACATTTCGCCTGTGTTTTTTGGCCATCAAGTTCAGAAACCTGTGCTGGTTGTACAAGGCGCTAACGATCCCAGGGTATTACAAGTTGAAAGCGATGAAATGGTCGAAGCCATTCGTTCAGCCGGAACGCCAGTCGAGTATTTGTTATTTGATGATGAAGGTCATGGGTTCAGCAAAAAAGACAACCGCATTGCTGCCTCCAATAAATACCTGGCATTTTTAAATAAATATTTGAAACAATAAATATGCACAAACACCGATGCTGATATCTTTATCAGCGTCGGTGTTTGTCAGCACTGAACTTTCAATTTTAATGCCGTCACTGATACCCAAGTGTCTCAAAACACGCCCACAAGCCAATAATAAATTTAACAACTCACTGCGCTTGTCAGCCAACACATGACTTTGCAGTCCAATTGTTTTTTTATAATCTTGCGAACCCACTTACAAAATCAATCAATGGGCTTTTTTTTTCAGGTTCAACTCAAAAACGCAAACCTTGACTTAATGAATTGACATTTATCAAACAACCGATTCATAACTACTTGTATCATTTGAAATATTCACAACACACCCCCACATTTGTGACAATATAACTATTTTTATTTGGAAATTATGAACTTTAATAAACTAACAACCAATTTCCAGCAAGCACTGAATGAAGCACAGTCAATTGCTGTGGGCAAAGACCACAATGTGATTGAATCTGCCCATGTTTTGGCTGCTTTACTGGATCAAGAAAACTCATCAATGAAACACGTGCTTATGAAGGCAGGTGTTAACGTCAATCAATTACGTAAAAGTGTTGATGAAACCATCGAAATGATGCCGGTTATCGGTAACAACACAGGACAAGTCAACTTATCCAATAATTTGGTTAAGGTCATGAACTTGGCTGATAAACTCGCACAGCAGCGTGAAGACCAATACATCGCCAGTGAATTGTTTGCTTTGGCCTTAATGGACTCCAATGACACCACCGCACAATTGCTCAAGAAAGCTGGAGCCAAGCGTGATTCCTTGGAGCAAACGATTGATGACATCCGTGGTGACAGTAAAATTGATGATGCGGGTGCAGAAGAAAATCGCCAAGCTTTGGAAAAATACACCATCGATTTAACAGCGAGAGCTGCACAATCTAAAATGGATCCCATCATTGGACGTGATGCCGAAATCAGGCGGACAATACAAATTTTACAGCGTCGCACCAAAAACAACCCTGTTATTATTGGTGAACCTGGCGTTGGTAAAACGGCCATTGTTGAAGGTTTGGCTCAGCGCATTGTCAATAATGAAGTCCCCGAAGGTGTAAAAGGCAAGCGTTTATTATCTTTAGACTTAGGTGCTTTGATTGCAGGTGCGAAATACCGCGGCGAATTTGAAGAGCGTTTAAAAGCTGTACTGAATGACTTAAGTAAACAAGAAGGACAAGTAATATTATTTATTGATGAATTACATACCCTTGTCGGCGCAGGAGCAGCAGAAGGTGCTATGGATGCTGGCAACATGCTAAAACCAGCCTTGGCACGTGGCGAACTACATTGCATAGGGGCCACCACTTTAGATGAGTACCGACAGTATATTGAAAAAGACAAGGCATTGGAACGTCGTTTTCAAAAAGTCATGGTTGATGAACCATCAGTTGAGGATACTATCGCTATTTTGCGCGGTCTAAATGAACGTTATGAAGTTCATCATGCCGTCGAAATCACTGATCCAGCCATTATTGCCGCAGCAACTCTATCGCACCGTTACATTACAGACAGAAATTTACCTGATAAAGCCATTGATTTAATGGATGAGGCTGCCAGTCGCATTCGAATGGAAATTGACTCTAAGCCAGACAAATTAGATAAATTAGACCGCAAATTAATCCAACTCAAAATGGAGCGTGAATCACTGTTACGCGAAAAAGACAAAGCTTCAATCAAACGAAAAAATGAGTTAGAGAATCAAATTGAAGACATGGAACGCGAATATTCTGATCTTGAAGAGATTTGGAACAGTGAAAAAGCCGCTGTGCAAGGCACAACCCACTTAAAAGAAGAGTTGGAAGAAGCCAAGGCTGCTTTTGAAGTCGCACAACGTCAAGGTGACTTAGCTAAAATGTCAGAATTACAGTACGGTCAAATTCCTGAGTTAGAAAAACAGATTGCTCAAGCTACTGAAGTGGATATGAGCCAATTCAAACTGCTCAGAAACAAAGTCACTGAGGTTGAAATAGCCGAAATTGTGTCCATGTGGACTGGCATACCTGTGGCTAAAATGATGGAAGGTGAAAAACAAAAATTATTGCATATGGAAACAGCCATTCACAAACGTTTGATTGGACAAGAAGAAGCTGTCAAGGCAGTGTCAGATGCCATTCGACGTTCTCGTTCTGGTCTGTCCGACCCCAACCGCCCCATTGGTTCTTTTATGTTTTTAGGTCCTACAGGCGTTGGTAAAACTGAATTGTGTAAAGCATTGGCTGAATTCATGTTTGATACCGAGGACTCTATTATTCGTCTAGACATGTCTGAATACATGGAAAAACATTCTGTTTCTAGGTTAATTGGCGCACCTCCAGGGTATGTTGGTTATGACCAAGGTGGATATTTAACAGAAGCTGTACGACGTAAACCTTATTCCTTGATCTTATTAGATGAAGTTGAGAAAGCACATCCCGATGTTTTCAATGTGTTGCTACAAGTGTTAGATGATGGTCATTTAACTGATGGCCAAGGACGCACTGTAGACTTTAAAAATACTGTTATTATCATGACTTCAAACTTGGGTTCCGACTTGATTCAAGCCAAAATAAATGATCCATACAAAGAAATTAAAGAATCAGTAATGACAGTGGTAGGACAACATTTTAGGCCTGAGTTTATCAACCGTGTTGATGACATAGTGGTTTTCCATCCATTAAAACAAGAACACATCCGATTAATAGCTAAAATACAAATCAGTAAAGTCAAAAAACGTTTGGCCGCACGTGATTTACAGCTTGAAATCAGCGATGAGGCATTGGACTATCTTGGCAGTGTTGGCTTTGACCCTGTATATGGTGCCAGACCTCTTAAACGGGCCATTCAAGACGAACTTGAAAACCCATTAGCTTCTCGTCTATTGGCTGGTGAGTTTTTACCTGGCAGCGTAATTCAAGTAAAATTTAATAACCACCAACTTGAATTCACAAACCACAAGCCCCACTAAGGGGTCAAATATGGGTGGTCATGATTTTGGCCACCCACTTGTTTTTGTAATTTGAGGAATTAATAAAATTATGCCAATTTATGAATACCAATGCCAAGATTGTGGTCATGAAATAGAAAAAATTCAGAAAATGTCTGACTCTCCACTAACTGACTGTCCCAGTTGTAATACGGCCAGCTTAGTTAAAAAAATATCAGCAGCTGGCTTTCGATTAAAAGGTACAGGTTGGTATGAAACAGATTTTAAAAACAAAAATGCCAAACCAAGTGATAACAGCTCAAATTCTAACAATGATTAAAGCCACATTTTAAAACATCTACGAAACTTACTTGTAGTCAATTTCCTACAAGTTTTCAGAATTTATGGACAGACAGGCTTTCTTTTTTTTCGCATAATAACCCCAAGGATACGGTAACAGGATTTTACCAGCCAATGAGGCACAGCAAGGATGAGTCATGGATAAGACTCTAATAGACTGTTTACAGGAGTAACAGTCTGGTACATGAAGTACCATTCTCGGGGTATATGGAAAAGAAGGTTCGTGTTTGTACCTTCGCAAATTAACCGCTGTCATTTGATGGCGGTTTTTTTTTGCCACAATTTAATATGTAATTTAGATTAAAATACCAGTCATGCGTGCATTTTTTCTACAATTAATTATCTTCATCAGCAGTTTACTTTCCTTGAAAACCGCTCATAAATTGGCTCATTTTTTAGCCAGACTGACATGGAAGTGGTCTGAGAAGCAACGCCGTATCACCCTCACTAACATAAAACTTTGCTACCCAGAGATTTCAGAATCTGCACAAATCAACTTAGCTCAAGCCAGTTTGGAGCAAACCATTAAATCCATGTTTGAACTGGGCTTGATTTGGAAAAAACATGCCAATGACATCAACCGCTTGATTAAAAATATTCACGGAATTGAGGTGTTAAATCAAGCCACATCAAAAAACCAAGGGGTATTATTGGCTGTACCACACTTCGGGAACTGGGAAGTATTGAACTTGTGGCTGTCCCATCAATACAATTTCTCATTTTTATACAAACCACCCTCTGATAAAAAAATTGAAAAACTCTTACTAAAATACCGTGGTTCAGGAGGTGCTAATCAGATTACTGCAAATACCAAAGGAGTTCGCAAGATTTTTACCGCCTTGAAAAACAACAACGTGTTGGCTATTTTACCCGATCAACAACCCAAGAATGGGCAAGGAATTCACGTTCCGTTTATGGGTCAATCTGCATATACCATGACCCTGTTCAGCAAAATAGCTCAAAAAACCAAAGTACCCGTGGTATTTGCTGTAGCGGAAAGACTAACCAATGCTGAAGGTTTTGATTTACATTTCAAAAGCGCACCACCTGCAATCTATGAAAACACCGAAGTTTCTACCACAGTCCTTAATGAAACCATCGCTGAAATGGTATCAATTGATCCCAGCCAATACCAATGGACATACAAACGTTTTAGCATTCAAGCTGATGGCTCTGTCCCTTACCAAAAAAGTAAGCAACAATAATTTGATAAGCCATGGCATGTTTTATGCTTTAATTTTGCTCAGGTACAACATTAATAATGGGTAAACCTCGTGACTCCCATGTAGCTACAGGCTCACCTGACTGAGGTGGATAGCTGATAATATACTCAAGTATATCACCACTTTTTTGACCATCAAAATTCATACGCATGGTGCCTACATTTTCAATGTCCATGCTGACAGCAGGGCAATGCGGACAGAATGTGTCGGCATACACCACCGTTTTTTCACTGGCATCATTGGCACCACTGGCAATGGTCCAAAAAGGCTGCCCCTGTTCATCATAGATGTAGCTAATAACCACTCTTACATCTCCTAAAGTCACCACCGATTGCCCCCAACCAGCTTCATTTGGGCTGTAATAATGTCCGGTATGCATCTTGGGCGTTAAGTCAGCAGCAAATTGATCCAAAATTATTTTTTCAGCACTCAAATGACCCTTGATGTTACGCACTTGTATGGCATGTGTAGCATCCAAGAATGTGGTGTTAGACCAACCCACTTTTTCAAGCTTTTGGTCATTGGCAAAAAATCCACCAGGATAGCTGACTTCTGTTACATCATTATAGTACTGGTTGTATGAGGAATCTGAATCATTGGCGATATACCAAACAGGTGTTCTGTTAGGGTTGGCGGTGTACATCACGTACAATAAAGCATTTTGACTCATTTCATGTAAATCAATGCCATTACCTGCTCTGTCTGGATTCCACCACAATCCATTTTTAACTTCAATGTCATTACTTTTATAATCATCAACCGCTGAACCGACACCACAGTGAGTAACCAATTGACAGCTGCCATTGTTACCTATGCTGGCATCCAGTAGATTTGCTTGTCCCTTGTTAAAACCAGCATCGAATACTGAAGCTTCATGATAAATGGTAAAATCTGTTCCACATTCTGCATCCTCTGCCACAGAAAAATTCATGTTTTTTATCACACTTTGACTGGCTTTTAAATCGCCCAATTTAACAACAGGTGTTTCCAACATGACAAAGTCCACCCCATTTATTTTAGGCAAATTATTTTTGTTATAAACACAAACTGCGTCATTTGTATTAATCGTACCAGGTGAATTACAAGCAAAAGTCAACCCGTCACTGGCATACCTGTTTTGCATGCCTGTGGTGGAAGTTGAACCATCGAAACCAGAACCTGCATATTGAAAAACCCATTGAGAAGTGGCTGGATAGAGGATGGCTTGTATATCAATTTCCTCATTTGAATTTTCTGATTCCCACAAAGCAGCCCCTTTCCAAAGAAAGACTTCGCAAGACAAGTCAGTACCTGTTTCAGCTGGTCTGGGACAAATCGAGAAGTACTGATGATAAAAATCAGCAGATTTCATGTCATCATGCATTGGCGCAATACGTGACCCAGTCCAATCTCTGTCTGGAGAAGCAGGTAAGGGACAATCATTATCCCAAGCGTCTCCTTTGGAATCTATATTGGTATTAAAATATCCATTGGTTGATGCCACCATTTGATTGACACTTTCTCCGTAATGATCAAAAGCAGTGTTCAAATTAATGTTTACATAACCTTCGTCATCCGCTGGATAATCTAAAACCCCAGCAGAAACCCAATCTTTTTTCGTTCCAGTTTCACTGATATCAATAAAATCTCGCTGACAAGTATGACTGAAATTGCCGTAATCATCATTTATTTCATTGACTGACAATCTTTTTTTAGCCAGCGCTAAATAAGTGTTTTCTGCCTTTAAAGTACCTTTGTTTGCTATTGTTAATGGGACCGACCAACGTTCACCTGGGTCAATCACATCATCACCATTACCACATACTTGCTCGAGGTTTTCTCTAGTCTGAATGTCTTGTGTGATTTGGACATCCGGACTTTCAACATCAATGTCTAAAGTTGCACTTCCTCCCGAATAGTAAGCATCATACACTTTTACAGTGATTTCACCCGTATAAGCTTCGGAATAACTTACATTGATGGATTGGCTTGTACCATCAATCTCTCCGTCCCCATTGATGTCCCATTTGTATGAAATGGGTGGCGTTCCCCCATCCATTCGAGCTGTAAACTGTAGTGTGTCTCCCACTTTCATTGACGAGGCTGAGTGACTTATACTGACTGGAAACTGATGCAACTGCTCAATGTCATAACCACAACCAAGAAAAGTGTTGGCTATGAAGTTAATATCTGATTGGTATCCCAACCCTTCAGCAGCAACCAAAAGGGCTTGTACAACTTCATTTTGAGTGTCATAACTGCCTGTTAATGACAAACCTTCAATCACCATTGAATCGGTTTTTTCATGTCCCAACTCATCCCAGACCTTCATTAAACAGGTGGATAAAATTTGGCCATCGGTATGAATTTGACCCGTCAATCCTGAAGGATAAGAGCTTTTGTAGTTGGTTGTTCTTCCACTCCAACATTCGTTGTGACCGTCCCAAGAAAACACATCGTTGTATTGCTGGTCATTTTCTGTCCATTCATAGTCATTGCGTGTACGACTGTATGATTGAGCAAAATAATCTCCAATTCCCTCACCTACACCTTCAACATTGCTCGCATTTCCTCGTGTCACCCAATCATGAATACCATGGCCCAATTCATGAATTATGACATCAGCATCCTCACCATCATCAACACACCCTTCACCAAAAACCAACAAGCCGCTGCTGAGATAAAATGAAGAATCAAGGTTGTTATTTCCATGAGCATCAAACTTGATACCTGTATTGTATTGATAAGGCCTGACATTAATCCCTAAACCGTTATTAATGTAATTAAGGAAGTGACTGATGTGATAATATGTATTTATGGCTTCAAATTGATTGTCTTCTCGGTTGTATCTAAAATCTGGTGATGCTTGTGAATATACACCTTCAAATGGTCCACTTTCATCAACCATTTCTGCCCATTCACCTTCAAGTACATAAGCGTTATCTTGTACCATCAGGTCTATGGTGTAAGTTTTCAGTTCTTGTTCAAGTTCAACTGTGTTACTGTCATCTCCATCAACATAACCCCCCCCGTAGCTTTGACCAGATGTGGTCAAAGGGTCTGGGTCAAAGACATTCACTTGAGCCGATGCATAAAATAGCTTATCTTCAGCCCTGACCACAACACCTGAGTCAGCATCAATTAACAGTTGCCAATGGCCTGAATTTTCATTAAAAAAATACTCCACCACATACACCATCATCATGCCGTGCGTAGATGGGTATAAAACTGTTTTTACATTGGTTTTATCTGATCGCATCAACTGATAATTGAAATATTTATCAGCCAATACCACAGCTTGTTTTTCATTAAGTGTATTTTTAGATTGGACTTGATTACTTACCTCGTAAACTTTATGGCTGGCATATTTAACAATACCAGACTGGTTCATGCTGACTGAAAATTGCCCTCCATATACTTCAACTCCTGCATGGTATTGTTTAAACCTGACTGTAGTCATGGCCACACCATGATGAATAGAAACTTGTTTAAACTGTGTGTCTGCAGACTTATTAAAATTTTGGCCATTTAAAAAGTCATCAATATATGTTGACGCAACTGCTTCCAAATTTTGGTTTTTTTGTGTCTCAGGGTTTAATCCGTATGAGTGACCTTGGATGGCATGGTTGATTGTTTTGTTGACTTGCTTATTAGCTGATGTTGCCAATTCTGGAAGGATTTGCTTAAACGCTCTGTGAGGCGCTGTTTTGCCGTATGTATATTGAGTCCAAAATACCATTGAACTCATTAAAATAGTTAATCTAAACAGATTCATTTTTACCCCATTAAGGTTTTGTTTCTTTTAATACCAATGCTTTATGGCCACCTTGCTCTAACTGTCTTTTTTGTTTATCTGCTTCACGGCTTGAATCAAAAGGTCCCACACGAACTCTGTGCCATTGGGTACCATTGACATCGATTGACTGGATAAAAGCAATTTGTCCTGAAAAAGCAATGCGTGCTTTCAACTCCTCAGCATCAGAACGGTTTTTAAATGAAGCAATTTGTAAAATGTAACTGTATTCTTTACTGTCTCGCGCAGCTTGTTGCTCTAACTCTTCTTTTGGAATAACAACTTCCATTTCTGGAAGCACAGAATAAAAATCATAATCTGGCTTTTTACTCAAGGTTTTGCTGACATCTTCTACTGGCTCTGCAAGCTCTTGTGCCACACCTGGCACCGGTTTTTGGTTGTTTTGTATGGGTTCAGGCACCCAACCCTTGATATAAATAAACACGGCTAACAGCAGTCCTGATAGCACCCCACTGAATAAAATGATCCAGCCAGGAACCGGTCTTTTGTGCCCTGCTTTTCTGGTATTTGTGCGTTTACTGGTTTTTCGCGCTGTCTTTTTTTTTGTCATAGCTGTGCCTTGTCCTCAGCTCGCATTTCTTCTGGTGCCGATGATCCCAACAATGCCAATCCATCTGCCAAAACATAACGCGTTGCCAAACATAAGTTTAACCTTGCGTTGCGTAAATTTTCGTTATCAATTTGCACTTGGTGGGCATTGTAATAACTGTGAAACAACTGGGCCAATTCACGCAAGTAGTTAGCCACCGTATGAATCATATAGTTTGTTGCCGCCTTCTCTATCATCTCTGGATATTGTGACAGTGCTTTGATTAAATCCTGCTCCTGCTCTTCAACCAGCAACTCAACAGACACATGTCCAATCTCTATATTATGCGTTAAATTTTGTTCTTCTAACTTACGTAAAATACTGCAAATTCTGGCATGAGCATATTGAATATAATACACAGGGTTGTCATTTGATTGTGATTTAGCCAAATCCATATCAAAATCTAAATGTTGGTCATGCGAACGCATCACATAAAAGAATCGTGCAGCATCACAACCCACCTCTGATATCAATTCTTTCAAAGTTACAAACTCACCCGAGCGAGTTGACATTTGTAATTTTTCACCGTGTTTAAATAAATGAGCAAACTGAACCAGTAATATTTCAATCTTATCAGCGTCAAAACCCAAAGCCTTGGTGGCTGCTTTTAAGCGCGGTATGTAACCATGATGATCAGCGCCAAATACATATATAGATTTTTCAAAACCACGTTCAAACTTATTCAACAAATAAGCCACATCAGATGCAAAATAAGTTTTCAAACCATTTTCTCGCATCACCACACGATCTTTTTCATCTCCAAAATGTGTGGCATTAAACCACAATGCACCTTCTTTTTTATATAAATGACCACCTGCTTCTAATTTAGCCAAAGCCCGTTCAATGGTGTCTCCTTCATGCAATGATTTTTCTGAAAACCACTCATCATAATAGACATTGAAATCCTCTAAATCATCTTCTATACCTTTCAAAATTGTCTTCAATGCAATTTTAAATATTTTTTGATAACCTTTACCCAAAATATCTTTGGCGTTGATAACCAGGTCATCAATGTGTTTTTCTTTATCGCCTCCGGCAGGTTCATCAGGACTGACTTGTGCAAATACCTCTACTTGTTTGTACCTGAAATCATCTCCAAATTTTTGTCTGACCTTACGGGCAATGTCTACAATGTAATCACCTTTGTAACCATTGGCCGGAAAAGTAATGTTCTCTCCACACAACTCGAGATATCTCAACCAAACAGAAGCTGCCAATATATCCATTTGTCGACCATGATCATTAACATAGTATTCAGCATGAACATCATAGCCTACCTTTTTCAAAAGATTGGTTAAACTTGAACCAAAAGCAGCACCACGACCGTGTCCAACATGCAATGGTCCTGTTGGGTTGGCAGATACAAATTCAACTGTGATACTTTGACCATTACCTGTTTGACTGTTGCCATAATTATTCTTAAGTTTCAAAATGCGTTTCAGCACCTGTAAACGACAAGCATTTGTCAAATAAAAATTGATGAATCCAGGACCTGCAATTTCTACCTTACTCACATGACTGGTATCAGTCAGTTCAGCAATGATTTTTTCAGCAATCAGCCGAGGGGGCATTTGTAAAGGTTTGGCTAAAGTCAGCGCGACATTGGATGCATAATCGCCATGTTCTTTGCTACGTGTTCTTTCGATGTTGATTGTAGGGGTTTGTTCTAATTCAAATTCACCTTTGGCTTGCAAATGTTCCAAGGCATTTTCAATCAATTCCTGAATGTGTCCAATCATCAATGATTCCAGTCAAAATAAACGGTTCATTTTATCAAATTGATTGGCAGTAAACCAAATAAATAAAGGCTGTTTCTGTCATCTTGATGTAATTAATTAAATTACATAATCTCTACTGTGACTTGATATGTGTCAAACTTTTCAATTTTTTTATCATTCTTAGCTTGATTATTTCATTTATTTAACCATAATGAGAACTATTATTATTTAGATTAATGATTTTCCATGACAACCATGAATGAACAATCTGTACAGTTATCACAAGCCACCACCGGCCAAACTTATTTGGTTTGCCAAAATAACTGTTCAGAAACACTGAGTCAAAAATTGACACTGATGGGTTTAGGTATGGGAATGATTATTGAATTAATGGCGCTGTATAAACACGGTGCTGTTATTAAAACGCCTTTTGGCAACATTGCTATAGGTTCCGACCTGATTAACGCCATTTCCGTTTCAGTCACTTAAAAACATTTAAATTGTAGGTAATATGGCCAAAGTTGCGCTGATTGGTAATCCGAACAGTGGGAAAACCACTCTTTTTAATGCCCTGGCAGGACAAAATAAAAAAACAGGCAACTGGGCGGGTGTTACAGTCAGTCAGTCCAAAGCCAAATTAATTGATGATTCCAATGAGATTACATTGGTCGATTTACCTGGCATTTATGGTTTATCATTGGCTGAATTGTCACAAGATGAGTTGGTGGTAAAACAAGCCATTGAAGTTGGTGATATTGACTTGTATGTCAATGTACTTAATGCCAACAACCTCGAACGCTGTTTGTTTTTGACCACTGAAATTCTGGAACTGGATGTACCCACTGTATTGGTACTCAACATGGATGATGAACGCCTCGCCAGTGGCAAATTCATCGACACAGAAAAATTGTCTCAATTAACAGGGTGTCCAGTTTTAAGCACCACTGCAATTAAAAATGAAGGCATCGACTCTTTATTTGATGCCATCATTGAAGGTCTTGCAGACAACACAGATGTGGTTCATGAATATTCAAAATTACCCAAGGACATCAAATTACCTCAAGCAGAAAGTCGTGCTCAAGCAATCAAAGAATACATCAACTCCACGGATGAAGTCATCTCAGAAAGCAAGCGAATCTTTGATGCGCGCTTTAAACAAGCCATGGATATGGCCCGAAGTATCACCCAAGTAGCCAACCAACACAACAGTGACAACCATTCAAGAAGATTCAGTCGTATCGATCAATGGCTCACCAGTCCTTTCACAGGCAGTTTGGCATTCATGCTGGCCATGTACCTGATGTTCTTTTTCGCCACCAATGTAGCCAATGTGTTCGTTGATTTCTTTGACATTGCAACCGGCGCTATTTTTATCAATGGAACCAGCCAAGTGTTATCAACAATCAATGCCCCAAACTGGCTGTCAATTGTTTTGGCTGACGGCATTGGTGCAGGTATTCAAACAGTGGCCACTTTCATACCTGTGATTGGTTTTTTATTTTTATTCCTCACCTTATTGGAAGAATCTGGTTACATGGTCAGGGCTGCATTTGTGATGAATAATTGGTTACAAAAAATTGGTTTGTCAGGCAAAGCTTTTGTGCCCCTCATCGTTAGTTTTGGCTGCAATGTTCCAGCTGTTATGGCCACACGTCAATTAGCTAAAAAGGATGAACGAATCATTACCACCTTAATGGCACCTTTCATGTCATGCGGTGCAAGGCTTTCAGTTTATGCCTTGTTTGTTGCAGCTTTTTTTACTGAAAACGCAGCTTTGATTGTTTTGTCTTTGTATTTAATTGGTATTTTGGTAGCCATTGCCACGGGTTTGTTGATGCGAAAAACCATATTGCCAGGTAAGCCGGATCCATTCGTTATTGAATTACCTCAATGGCGTTTTCCTGGCCTGGGATACATTCTAAAGTCAACTTGGTTTAAGTTACGTGGTTTTATTGTTGATGCCGGTAAAATCATCATCGTCATTGTCATGATATTACAACTCATCTCTTCTATTGGCCGTGATTTGAGCTGGGGCAATAAAGATGTGGACCATTCATTATTGGCAGCTGGCTCACAGGTGGCAACACCTTTGTTTGCTCCCATGGGCATAGATCAAGATAATTGGCCAGCTGTTGTGGGGTTGTTTACAGGTTTATTAGCCAAGGAAGTTATGGTTGGGTCTTTAGATGCCATTTATTCAAAATCCATTGACGAAGATGATGCCACTGTAGGTGAACAATTAAAAGAAGCCTTACAAACCATTCCTGATAATGCTTCAGGTTTAGCTGGAGATTTGCTCGATCCACTGGGGTTATCTATAACAACGATTGACGCTGTGGAAAATATGGCTGAGAACCAAGGTGTTTCAACACAACTGTTTGGCATTCTACAAGAAAAATTTAAAAACGGAATTGCCGCCTACGCCTATTTATTGTTTGTGTTGTTATATTTTCCATGTGTGACCGTCATCGCCACCATTGCCAAAGAGTCTGGCAAAAAATGGGCCCTGTTTTCCGCCACCTACTCCACTGGAGTCGCTTACCTCATAGCCAGCTGTTTTTACCAAGCGGTCACATTCACAGAACACCCCTTATTTTCATCTATTTGGTTATTGGCTTGTGCGGCAGTTCTGTTTACCTTTTATTACTTTCTGAAACGCCACGCCAACAGACCACAAAATAAAGTCATCCCGCTGAATATTCAATAACTTGCTGCTTCTTACTTCGGCCACTGCGTCTTATATAGCCTGCTAAGAATGCCGCTCTTTAAAACCCAGAATTCCTTGGAGTATCCTGCAGAAATAACCAAATATGACTGACAAGTTGTCTGTTAAGGACTGTCTTACATGGTGCTCTTGAATAACAAATTGGTTATACACAAGGCCCTTCAGAGGCAACCAACAACTTCAGAAAACAGCTTAATATCAAGGCACCTTAGAACAGCTACCATTGTTGGTGAATTTACATCACAGTTAACGGTTCAATAGAACAGACAAAACACGAAGATTGGGACAAAATTTCAGCGATTAAGAAAGCAGCTAGCCACATTGAGCTTTTAACATATCAAGAGCAAATGACGCTTGACCGTATCTGCATCAATCTTCTTGATGGATTACATCTGGTGCCCTCAGAACAACCAATATTTTCAACAACCAGTGTCTAAAAACTGATACAACATCTGAACCTGAGTCATCACCCAGAAATCCTGTTGGTCTGTATGTAGATACAGCATTTTATAATTTTCGATTACTGCCTCCAATTTAACATTATTTTCATTTAAACCTCAGGCAAAAAAAAGCCCATCAGAAACGCATGATGGGCTAAATTACGATGCAATGAATGGAAGTTAAAACTGGTAACTGAGCGACACCCAAAGACTTCTGGCTTTTTGCGTGGTGTTATAATCACTGACACACTCATACGCATCCTGAGTTTCAACCAATAAACACGATCGACTCGACAAATCATCATCCAATAAATTGTTAATCCGTGTATTTAAAGACAAGCCTGAACTGAGTTGATGACTGTAAGACAAATGCCACAACTCATAAGATTTATAATACAGTTCTTGAGTTTCAGGTCCTTGAGGCCCTTGAACATTCGCTGTTCCCCTGAACCGTTTGCTCCTGACTTCAGAAATCAATGCAAGTTGGCTTTGAGGAGTCAATTGCCAATCTAAATGAGCATTAAACATGTGTTCTGGTGTATTGACCAAAGGTAACCCTTTGTCATTTCCACTCAACACTTCGCTGTCAGTATAGGTGTAATTTGCATTCAGTTTCCAACGATCTGAAAACTCATATTGAGCGGCAACTTCTAAACCCAATGTTTTTGATTCATCCACATTAGCTGACTGACTGAATGAAACAAAACCCAAATCAGACCACCCCAATCCCACATCTACACAATCAATTCCTGTAGTGATATTCTCACAATTGGGCAAATTATCTTGACGAATAATTTTGTCTCTAAAATCATTATAGAACAAGGTCACATTACCTTTCATTTTGTTAGGCCCATCATAATAGGCCGCCACTTCATAATTGATACTGGTTTCAGGTTGCAAATCAGGCGTTCCTACAAATGGAATGGTGCCCTGTCCACCAAAACCAACTATACCAGGATACAACTGTTCTGGTTGTGGTGTTTTGTAGCCAGTACTGATGCCTCCTTTGAACACCCAGTTATTGACGGGATTATAATTTAAATATATTCGTGGACTGACTTGTCCACCAAACACATTGTGATCATCATACCTGACACCCAAAGTTGCCGTAGTATGTTGTGTCAGATCGATGCTGTCTTCAGCAAACAGCGCCCATTGCCGATGCTTTTGTGTGGTCCCCTCCTGATAGCCGTCACCATAAAAACCAAACGCACCATCTTCCATATCTGCATCAAAAAACTGCGCTCCCACAATGTAATAGTGGTTTTTAAAACTCGACTCATAATGGCTGTTAAAAATAAAATTATCAATTTTTAAAGGCCGTTTAGGTCGTGGCAAAAAAGTGCTTTCCAACAGTTGATAAATTTCATCTGTCAATTCTGGCTTTTCTACGCCTTGATCAATCACTGCCTGATTCCAAATTGATTGAACTTGTACCCTTTCAGCAACTGTTAAAGGCAATGATCGCCCATGATTTTCACTGGTACTGCTGGTAATATTGGTGGTTAATGTGCCCTGATCAAAACGAGCCACATGTGCCAATACCATTTGTTCACGATCAAACTTTTGATATCGGGCATAACCCACTCTGGGATTCACGACACCACCACTTACACGCCACAAACTAACCGGACTATCTAAAGTACCTGTTTGTCCTTCTGTGTTGTCATAGCGTTGTTTCGACAAATCATATTCAAATGCGAATTCATGTTGTTCATTGAACTGATAATTTAAGCCAAAACCAAATTGACTGTTTTCGGCAGCAACAATTTTTCGGTCACCAAAACTACCTTCATCCATCCATATGCTGCCATCAGGTAAAGCCAAGTTTTCGCTGTAGGTGGGTTCACTGTTTTCTCTGTCAAAAAAACCACCTCGCAATGAAAAACTTAAATCTTTAATTCCTGTCGGCCCAGTTAAAAAGAAATCAACCTTATTGTCATTACCGTATTGATCGTCTAACTGAATGTTAGAGCTTAATGTGACACTGCCAATTAAATCTGACATGTTTTTACGTGTGATGATGTTTACCACACCACCAATGGCATCTGCACCATACAATGTTGACATGGGGCCACGCACCACTTCAATGCGTTCAATGGCCTCAAGAGGGGGCATATACATAAACTGGCTGTTACCAAAATTATTCGGCCCAATGTCACCCACATCGCTTTGTCTGCGACCATCAATCAATACCAAAGTGTATTGTGATGGTAAACCACGCATGGTAATGCTGATGTTGCCATTCTTATCTTGCCCACTGCCCACATCAATCCCTTCAATATTTCTCAATGCATCTGCCAAACTGCTGAATGGCATGGATTGAAGCTCTTCTCTGTTTACAACGGTAACACTTGCTGGTGCATCCACTAACTTTTGCTCATACCCTGCTGCTGTTACTACCAAGTCATTTAGGTTTGCAACATCATCTGCGGCTATAGACATACCACTCAGACCCGATAAAGCAAAGAATACATATGATTTTTTGATATACATGATTTTTATTGGTTTAATTAGGAGGGCTCAAATTATAATGAGAATGATTTGCATTTGCAACACAAAACAAAAAGACTAATGAATTAATTTATATTTAAAATATGACTGGAATAATGACAAGAGAACGAGCAAACAACATCCATATTCGCCTGCTTAAAATGAACTTAAAAAAAGCATCAGGCCATAAAAAAAGAATTTTTCACAGCCTGATTTGTCTTGTACTCAGTTTATTGAGGCAGTACTTCAAAAGTACCAAAATATGCAAATGATTTTGTTGCAAAATCAGCGCCCTCTGGCATCTCAATGGCATGTTCAATTTCAAGTAAAAAACGACCAGTTTGAGATAAATCTATTTGTATAGCCCCTGACTCATCAGTTTTTAATTCCATGGCCTGTTCTGCATTTCTGTACCGCGTACCTTCCCAAACCATCAACACAGCCAAATCTTTTACTGCTTTACCATCCACTGTGAATTTAAAAGTTGCCTTTTCTCCTTGATACAAATCATTTGGATGCGTGGTGGGTACCAACTCGATGCCTGAGCCTGTTGATTTAAAGACCTCAGAACTGGGAGCGCCAACGGTGACATAACTCTCTAAACGGCTATTTGATAACATCAACTTCACGTCTTTCGCATCAGTAGGAATTTTTTCTTTCAACTCCTGCAAGTTTCTGGCACGAACTGAATTGAATGGACGCTCATCTGGCTGAGGGTTAACTTTGGGATACCTTGCAAAATAGTTTTCACCACCCAAACTGATTCTGAATGTACCCGCTTGGTTTAAATTCACATCAAATGTACTTCGTCTATGCCCTTCAAGCTTATTTTCAATGATACCAACACTCCCATCAGGCGTGTAAACATGAACATTAGCCAATGGCCATGCACGATCCGGATAAAAAATATTATTAGAAACCGTGGCATCAAAAGTAACCCATTGCTGTTCTGAAACCGAGAACAAAGATGGCAACACCCATCTTTTATGCGCTGATGCTGCAGTTGTAAATAAACTCATAACAACAAAACTCATTAGCAATGCCGTTTGAAATATATTTTGATTTTTTTTCATAGTTATACCTGCTTTTATTGATTGATGATTAAAGTGACAGAACCCAATTCTTTTTCACCTTGTGCTTTGACTGTTTTGTTTGTTTTGATGGGCCAGCTGAATGGCAAACTCAATACTTCCCTGCCACCCACTTCGCGGGCTGCTTCAACCATCATCACATACTCTCCTGAAACCAGTTTTTCTGTGATTTCTTGGCTCTTCAGCACCAATTTATGCATGCCAGGTCTTCTGGTTGCACCCGTTACACCGTCATACGGTTTGGCTTGTGTTCTACCTGTTTTTCGCCACCATTGTCTGATGTCTTTCAACCATTTTTCTTGATCGTCATACCACAAACTTGTGGCCAAAACTGTTTGTCTGTCAGCTGTCTCAATCCAAGTTGCTAAATAAGGTGGGTGGTATTCTGAAGCATTGATTTTAGGGATTTCAATACTCAATTCAAATTCTGCAGCTTGTGCACTGCCTTCAAAAATGCAACAAAGCATAAAAAACAGCTGGGTTAATGGACTTTTCATTTTCATCATAATTCCTATTTAAAAGACCTCATATAAACAACCAAGTTATCAATCCAGGTACGGCTATGCCAGCACCAGTGATGTACCAAGTTGATGGCCTGCGTTTCGAGTGAATCTGTAACAACAACAATCCAGTGATACAAAAGATCAGAGTAGCCACAGCAAAAATATCTATAAACCAAATCCAAATCAGCGACGTATTTCTGCCTTTGTGTAAGTCATTTAGCCAAGCAATAACACCTCTATCAGTGTCCATATACACCAATTCGCCTGTTTCCAAATCAACGGACATCCAACGATCGCCACCTGGCAAAGGGTGTTGCAAATATATTTCATATTCATTCCACTCCGGATACAAGTCTTCAAGCGGCATTTCATGATCAACATTCGCATCAATCCAATTGATTAACTGAACGGGCAAGTGTTCCACTTCAGCCCCATCGGTTATCACAGGTAATGTGTCTATTAATTGCTGCGGCAGTGTGGCCTCGGCTGTTTGCTCTTTGGTGTTGGCCTCAAATAAATTGGCATGGTTTAAAGTGATGCCAGTCACTGAAAATAGAATCATACAAATCAAAGACACGGCTGAACTAATCCAGTGCCATGTATGCATTTGTTTTTTCCAATTAAATTTAGTTTTTTTCAATGTTCTTAACTATCAAATATCCTGTTGCGAATGATAATGATTTTTGTTTAGCTAATCAAGTTTATTTAATAGGTATATCAAAAATTATAATTCAGCCTGTGTATTTTGTAGTTTTAATCAGGCACAACAGTGACACTTGAACAATGCATCTGAGTATAATCATGTTAAAATTCATCACATGAACATCAAAAAACTCCCCAATCAATTGATTGACCAAATTGCTGCTGGCGAAGTGGTGGAACGTCCTGCGTCAGTTGTTAAAGAACTGGTTGAAAATGCCTTGGATGCCGGTGCCACTGTTATTGATATTGATGTACAAACCGGGGGTAAAAAGCGCATCAAAATAACCGACAATGGCTCAGGCATCAGCCAAGAAGATTTATCCATGGCTTTACAGCGCCATGCCACCAGTAAGATACATACATTGGATGATTTGGAATCACTGCTGTCAATGGGTTTTCGAGGTGAAGCATTGCCCAGCATTGCATCTGTCAGTCGTTTTGAATTAATTTCTCGACACAAAGATGCCGAAATGGCCTTTCAAATCAATGCCCATGGGGGCGAAATTGAAGGCCCCATGCCTGCCGCACACCCAACAGGCACGACCATTATTGTCTCTGACCTGTTTTTCAATACGCCTGCCAGAAGACGTTTTTTAAAAACAGATCAAACTGAATACCTACGAATCGATGAATTGATCAAACGTGTTTCACTGTCTCGATTTGATGTCACATTCAGACTCAGCCACAATGGCAAGATGATTCGCAATGCCCAAGGAGGTGAGTCAGACATACTTCAGCACCAACGTATCAATCAACTGTGTGGTAAAGATTTTATCGAAAATGCAATTTTTATAGAACAACAACGTGGCAACCTTCGCATGTCTGGTTGGGTAGCTAAACCCTCATGGAATCGCGCACAACCTGATCGACAATTTTTTTATATCAATAATCGCATGATTAAGGACAAATTGGTTGGGCATGCCATCAGACAAGCTTATCAAGACGTGTTATTTCATGGCCGTTTTCCAGCCTTTGTTCTCTATTTAGATATCGACCCTGAATTGGTTGATGTCAATGTACATCCGACTAAACATGAAGTACGTTTTCGTGATTCAAAATTAGTCCATGACTTTATTTTTGGTTCCATTCACCAATCGCTGGCTCACACCAGAGTCGGAGAAATGTCAGCCACAGTGGCCGAGCCCCTACCCGATTACTCTCAAATGCAACACCGCATGAACTTGTCTGGCGGCGGTCATACAAATGGAAATTTTCAAACATCCACACCTTCACAAGGAGTACGCGAAGCCAGTTTTGATTACTTGAACCAATCGATTCAAGCCAGTCAAAACATGCCCAACTATCCATCTGGTGAATTGACCAACCAGCCAACCCCAGCAGGTGAACAACAAGACATCCCACCCTTGGGATATGCCAAAGCACAAATTCACGGTGTCTTTATCATTGCAGAAAACCAACATGGCTTGATTATTGTCGACATGCATGCAGCTCATGAACGCATCACTTATGAACGCATGAAGGAAAAATTTGCGGAAGATGCTTTGAGAAACCAAAAATTATTGGTGCCCATTCAAGTCAATGTTTCCAGTCGAGAAGTCAATGCAGTAGAAACTCACCAAAATTGGTTTGAACAATTGGGCTTTGAAATCACCATCACAGGTGAAGAAAGTTTAGTGATTAGAAAAATACCAGCCATGCTGGCCAATGCCGATGTAGAAAACTTAATTAAAGACGTGCTGTCTGAAATCGTGGCGCTGGGTTCCAGTCAAAAAATCGAAGCCCAAATCAATGAAATCATGTCAACCATGGCTTGTCACGGTTCAGTTCGAGCCAACCGACAATTATCCATCATGGAAATGAATGCCTTACTGCGAGACATGGAAAATACCCTGCGCTCAGATCAATGCAACCACGGACGTCCCACTTGGACGCAGCTGGATATGAAACAATTGGACAAACTATTTTTAAGGGGACAATAGAGAAACACCATGATTAAAGAGCAAATGACCACTTACTTTAATAAAATAGACAAGATCGCCGGCATCATTCAAACCCTTTTAGTTTTGGGGTTTATAGCAACATTATATGCATCACAAAGAAATTTTCTTAACATCAGTGTCATTGAATTGTTGTTAGGGATTTTAGTCATGCATTTATTGGTATCTGTAAGGCTTCAATCTCTAAAACAAAATGCAATGATACGCTGGATCAAAAATAATTCAGAATAATATGAGCCAAGCAAAAGCCATCTTTCTAATGGGTCCAACTGCAGCCGGCAAAACCGATGCAGCCATTTTGCTTCACGACAAATTCCAAGGTGACATCATTTCAGTTGACTCTGCATTGGTTTATAAAGGCATGGATATCGGCACCGCCAAACCAGATACAGACACACTGCAAAAAGCCCCCCATGCCTTGGTCGATGTTTGCGAAACTTGGGAACCTTATTCTGCAGCCAACTTTTGTCAAGATGCCATAGATTTGATGCAAAACAGCGTGGACAACAAACGCATACCTATCCTGGCTGGAGGCACCATGATGTACTACAACGCGCTGCAAAATGGTTTGTCTCATTTACCTGAAGCTGATGCCACTATTCGAAAAAAAATCCAAACAATGGCTGATAAAAAGGGCTGGCATCACATCCATGAATTGTTAGCAGCAGTCGACCCAGACAGCGCAGCACGCATACACCCCAACGACCCTCAACGCATTAATCGTGCTTATGAAGTTTATTTGCTGACTGGCAAAAGCATGTCTGATTGGTATAAAAAGGATCAAGGACAAGCACTCAAATACAACACCTTGAAAATCATCATTTCACCTGAAGACCGCAGTGTGTTACATGAACGTATCGCCATGCGATTTAAAAACATGCTCAAACAAGGTTTTCTGGATGAAATGCGTGAATTGATGGCCAATCCTAAAAACCATTCAGAATTACCATCGATGCGATCAGTTGGATACCGACAAGCATGGGAACACCTTGAGGGCACAACCAACACAGAAGAATTCATTTTCAAAGGCATCGTAGCCACGCGTCAACTGGCCAAACGCCAACTGACATGGTTGAGAAAAGAAGAGCAAGCCATCTGGCTAGACCCCACCCAAAAAAATTACTTGAATCAGCTGCAACAATTGGTCACTGATTTTATCTCTTAATGGAACTATTTATGTCATTGCCTGTAACCGAGCCAAAAATTGCCTTGGCGCATCTTCAAAACCACCGTTACTCATAAAAACCACTTGATCACCTGTAGATAAATCCTGTGCCAACCGATCCATCAGCTCTTCAACAGATGACAACAGCACACACTGTTGTGCCAATTGCATTTTGATGCCTTCATCCCAACTCATGTCAGGATACAGCATCACATAGGCTTGATCGCATACAGACAAAGCCTGTGGCAATGCTTGTGCATGAACACCTGCACGCATCGAATTGCTACGTGGTTCTAAGACCGCAATGGTGCGCCCCGAACTCACCGCTTTGAGACCAGACAACGTGGTAGCTATGGCTGTTGGGTGGTGTGCAAAATCATCATAAATTCGTACACCTCTGGCTTCACCAATGACTTCCATACGTCGTTTAACATTTTGAAATTTAGCCATTGATTGTGCAGCATCTAGCCAATCAATACCGGCTTGATTGGCTGCTATAATAGCTGCCAGTGCATTCAATTGGTTATGTGTACCAGTAATTGACCATTCAATTTCTGCCAATTGACCACTGTCATTATGGATACTGAAATGTCTGGGATTTGTGGTCTTTCTTTCTATCCAATAATCAGCACTTTGGTTGGTCCCAAAAGTAACAACCGGTGTCCAACAGCCTAAATCAAGTACATTTTTCAAATTTTCATCTTCTTGATTGAGAATAACAGTTCCTGATTTGGGTAAAGTTCTGATCAAATGATGAAACTGTGTTTTGATGGCATCCAAATCTTTAAAAATATCGGCATGATCAAATTCCAAATTATTCAATATCACCACATCACTGTGATAATGAACAAATTTGGATCGTTTATCAAAAAATGCTGAATCATATTCATCCGCTTCAATCACAAACGCATCACTTGATGTGACTCTTGCTGACTGTGCAAAGTGCTGACAAACACCACCAATTAAAAAACCTGGATTAACGCCATTGTCTTCAAGAATCCATGCCAACATGGAAGCTGTGGTGGTTTTGCCATGCGTACCTGCAACTGCAAATACTTTTTTATGACTTAAAACCTGCTCCCCCAACCATTGAGGACCAGACACATATTTTAATGAATGTTCTAACAAATATTCAGTTGCTGGCATTCCCCTTGTCATGACATTGCCCACAATCACTTCATCAATACCTGCCACCTGAATGGGTTGATCATCATACCCTGAATGAATACCTATACCCAGCTGCGCTAATTGATCGCTCATTGGTGGGTATACATTTTGATCTTGACCTGAAACTTGGTGTCCCAGTTGTCTGGCTATGGCTGCAATACCACCCATAAAAGTACCACAAATACCTAATATATGTATGTTCATAATGTGCAGTTTATCAAAATTTTGCTGACTTTAAATCAGCTCATTTGATTGAATGGATTATCAATCGAATGAGAAGGCTCAGTAAACCATTTCGGCCCTTGTTCGGTCATATAAAAATGATCTTCAAGTCGGACACCAAACTCACCAGGAACACACAACATCGGTTCGTTACTGAAACACATACCTACATCCAATGGTGTTTTGTCTCCTCGTACCAAATAAGGACCTTCATGGATGTTCATACCAATGCCGTGACCTGTACGATGAGGTAAACCAGGTGTTTCATAATCAGGGCCAAAACCCAAAGCAGCCAATTGTTGTCTTGCTGCAGCATCAACTTGTTCACAAGGAATACCTAATTGAGCCGCCGCAAATGCCGCCTCTTGCGCACTTTTTTCAGCCTGCCAAATTTCACGATGTCTCTCAGTTGCTTGTCCAAACACATAGCTGCGTGTGATGTCTGAAATGTAATGCGCCACTTCACAACCCGTATCAATCAACACCATGTCATTGTCAGCCAATGGCTTGGGGTGCTTCACCCCATGTGGATAAGCTGTATCCTCACCAAATAAAACAATACAAAAATATGAACCTTTGGGCGCACCCACTTGTTGGTGAGCTTGGTGAATAAATGCACAGACTTCTTCAGTGGTGATACCAACACGTAAAATTTTGGCCGCTGCTTTATGCACTTCCAATGTCATGTTTTTAGCCGTCTGCATCAACGCGATTTCAGTAATGGATTTTCGGCAACGCACATGCTGGGTGATGACTTGGCCATTCTCAAAAAGACTGGCTGGACTGGCTTTACGTATAGCGTCAAACATAAAATAAGGTAAATTTTCATCCACCGCAACAGTTTTTACGTTCTGCCTTTGCATACAGTCCGCCAACAAAACATAAGGACTTTCATGTTCTTGCCAAGCATTAACCGGTCCATTTACACACATGAATCCTTGTAAGGTAGCCACTTCAAAATACGGTGCAATGTACTCAAGATTGCCATCTATTGTTAATATAGCACCTACCATGCGCTCACTCGGATACCAGTTTGTCCCGGTAAAATAACTCAAATTGGTGCCAGCGTGTATATACATGGCATCACAAGCTAACTGTTTCAGTTTAGTCACGGCTTTGGCTATGCGTTGCTGGTACTCTTGTAATTTAATTGGCTGAATTTGTTCAGTCATGTTTTTGAGCTTGGCCAATTCTGTTTTTGCATCACTGCCTCCAACACCTCTGGTCATACCACCACCTGTTTATTGAAATAAAAAAGCATTATAGTGAGCCTAATTTAGACTGTACAATTATTTATGCTGTGGGATGCAAATCAAACATTGTAAAATTCACCTTCACCTGTAGCTAATTTGGATCGATCCAATGTCTCGTTTAAATTACATTATCCATAAAATGGCACAACATCAAGTTGATGCTTTTTTAATCTTCGATGCCAACAACATCACTTACCTCAGTGGTTTTACTGGTCATGCTGCCACCGCATTGGTTTGTAAAGAAAAATCATATTTATTAACTGATTATCGCTATTTTGAACAGGCCAAAAATCAATGTACGGATTTTTCTGTCGTTTGTCGTGATCGTGTCAATCAAAGCTTGGCAGCCTTGGTTAAAGAACTGTTATCACAACATCATGTTAATCAATTGGCTTTTGAAACTGACCACACCAGCCATGGCGCATGGCTCAACATGGCCAAACTATGGCCTGATGTCGATTGTTTAGCTGTGTCTCGCTGGGTTGAAGCATCACGCTACATCAAAAGTGACATAGAAATAAAGGCCATTCAACATGCAGCACAAATCGCCGACCAAGCACTAGAAAATTTAACATCGGTGATTAAACCCGGTGTAAGCGAGCGGGAATTAGCCATTGAGCTTGAGTACCAAATGTCTGTTTTGGGTTCTGAGCAAACCTCTTTTCCCACCATCATGTTAGCCGCTGAACGCAGTGCATTACCACATGGTATCCCAAGTCATAAAAAACTGACTCATGGTGATTTGCTTCTCATTGATTTTGGCGCTGTAATCAATGGCTACCATTCTGACATGACCCGAACATTTGTACTTGGCAAAGCCAGCCAAAAACAACGTGATGTTTATCATATTGTGTTAGCGGCACAACAGGCGGCTTTGGATGCCCTTAATGAAGGTATCGTTGGTCAAGAGTTGTACTTACATGCTAAAAACGTTCTAGACCAAAGTCCATATGCCCAATTCCAAGGGGAAGGTTTAGGACATGGCCTTGGTCTGGATTTACATGAGTTTCCATTTATCGGTTTGGGCTGTGACTTGAAACTACATTCAAACTGTGTAGTTACCATAGAACCAGGCATTTATATCCCAGGCTGGGGCGGTGTCCGCATTGAAGATGATGTTTATTTGTCTGAAAATGGTTTAATTTCTTTGACCTCATTTCCAAAACACCTGATTGAGCTATAATACAACAAAAATTAAGAGAACATCATGTTTAAAAAATTAACCCCTTTGGTCAGCCTGTCCGTGCTATTTGCTTCATTTTGCTTTGCAGAAGTAACACCCAAGAAACCAACGACCCAACCCTTTGTGATTGGTGAAACACTTACTTGGCAGTCTGATGTGCTAAAACAACAAAGAAGCATCAATATCTACTTGCCTCAAAGTTACCAGCAAAAACCTGAAAAACATTATCCCGTGATTTATTTGTTAGATGGTTCAGCTGATGAAGACTTTATTCATGTTGTTGGATTAGTCCAATTCGGGTCATTTTCATGGATAAACATGCTTAAGGAGTCCATAGTGGTTGGCATTGCGAATAAAGACCGTAAACATGACATGACGTACCCAACCCAAATTGAAGCTGACAAGAAAGATTTTCCAACTTCAGGGGGTTCTGCTGCATTTATTAACTTCATCAGTGAAGAGCTACAGCCCATGATAAACAACAGGTACCGTACGACCGGACAAAACACACTCATCGGACAATCCCTGGGTGGCCTGTTAGCAACTGAAGTACTGTTTAAACATCCAGAAATGTTTGATAATTACTTGATAGTTAGTCCCAGTCTTTGGTGGGATAATGCTTCAATTTTGGAACATGAAACAACACTTGATTTGAAAGGAAAGTCTGTTTTTATTGCAGTGGGTAAAGAAGGTCCACTGATGGAAAAAGCTGCCAGTGATTTAAACATGACTCTGAAAAAACATGTGGCTGCAAACACACGACTGAAGCACCAATATTTTGAATCATTGGATCATGGCGACACGCTGCATTTAGCCGCCTACGCTGGGTTTGAGTTTTTGTTTGATGACAATTAAACAACATCAAATCAAAACAATAAAAAACTCAAGGTAACATGCAAATAATGTTCATTTCTTTTATAATGACACCCTTGTCGATGCCCTGATTTCAAACACTTTTGAATACATTAATCCACTCAATGCGCTTTATTTTGCGAATCATTGCCTTTTTGCTGGCCTTTGTATTCGTCTTACCGTTTGTTATATTGGGTATAATAATGGCAAAAATATTCCGCAATCATGAGATCAATGAATTTATTTTAATCTCTTGGTCTCGGTTGCTGTGTTTTATTTGTGGGCTTAAAGTCTATGTCTATGGTAAAAAACCGGAACCACCGGTTTTTATAGTTGCCAATCACGTGTCTTGGCTTGACATACCCATCATCCATTCATTGATGCTGGCTGGCTTTGTAGCCAAAAGTGAAATCAAATATTGGCCCATAATTGGATGGATTACCATGGCAGGCGACACTTTATTTTTAAAACGCGGTAATGCAGAATCTCGTAAAGGTGTACTCAATCAAATTAAAAAGCGTTTAACCAGCGGTCGCTCTGTTGCTGTGTTTCCAGAAGGCACAGTCACTGACGGTAGCTATTTACGTACCTTTCATCGACAACTTATACATGCAGCGGTAGAAACACAAACACCTATTTTGCCAGTGGCTATTAAATTTTTAAACAGCAATGGGACGCGTAATGACCAAGTTGGATTTCTAAATAATGAGCTCTTTCTTACTCATGTATGGCGTATATTGAGCTTACCTAATTCGGTTGTTGAAATCCATTGTGGCGAATTGGTAACTGAGTTTGATCAAGGCGCTCGGTTTGTTACTTTGAAATCCAGATCTTTTATTGAACAGGAGCTGCTGAAAAATGATTATATGTCAGCCAAAAATCAAGCCTAAAAACCAGCACCTTCAATCAATATTAGCCAGTTCAAAGCTGCGCTTACTTCGATTAAGAAAGAACAATCCCGTTATTAAAAATCAACAACAACAAACCTTAAAAAGCCCCTTGGCCACATTACTGGGCTACTACACCCCCCATCCTCAGGAAAGTGACACAGTCGCTCTTTTAATACATGGCTGGGAAGGCAGTTCTCAATCTACATACATCCAATTACTGGCAGATTCATTGTTTCATCAAGGGTTGGACATTTATCGATTAAACCTCAGAGACCATGGAGAATCACACCATTTAAATGAAGGCTTATTCCACTCATGCCGCATTGAAGAAGTGGTTCTTGCCGTTCAAGACATTCAGCAACAGTTCCCAAATAAAAAATTGATTCTATGCGGCTTTTCTTTGGGTGGGAATTTTGCCTTACGTCTGGCATCAAGAGCTCAACAAGCCGCTTTAAAATTTAAGCATGTGTTTGCGATATCACCCCCTATACTGCCTAAAAACAGCATGGATGCAATACACAAATCAAAGCTTTATAATAAATACTTTCTAAATAAATGGAAACGTTCCTTGTCCATTAAAAACCAACAGTTTCCTCATATTTTTGAAAACCAAAACTGGCAACAACAAGACAGTCTAGAAAATTTAACTCAAATGCTGATTGTCGATCACACTGAATACAAAAGTACTGATGAATACTTTTCAGGATACTCGATAACTCCTGACGTGATTCAAACAATCAACTGTCCCACTCACGTCATCACGGCATGGGATGACCCAGTGATACCATTCAAAGATTTTAGTACAATTGACCGACTGCCTCAAATAAAGTTAATCACCACTGCCCATGGTGGACACTGTGGCTTTATTCAAGGCTGGAATATGCGATCATGGATAGAAGACCATGTGATTAATGAGATAAAAAATGAAACAACTTGAGAAAACAAAAGAATTACATAACCAAGGACAATTCCAGGAAGCCATAGCAGGTTACCAGGAACTGCTCAAAACCGATCCCAACAATGACGATATTCATTTTGGTCTTGCACATGCCTATAGCCGCACAAACCAAGCTGAATTGGCGTTGAAACACGCCAAGGAAGCAGTCAACCTATCTCCACATTCGGACCGATATTTACAATTCAAGGCACAGATGCAGTTAGCCAATAATCAAATTGATGACGCATTGAAAACCTTTAAAAAATCCATCAATGAAAACCCAAACCTGTTTTTTTCTTACCTTGCGATTGGTGACATCTACGCGATAAAAAACGAATCAACAAAAGCCAAGAAAAATTATGAACTGGCTTTAAAGGTACATCAAAACGGTATACCGGCTACGATTAAGTTGTCTAAACTGTTAATCTTAGAAGGCAATTACCAAGAGGCTGCAGATATACTTCAACAAGCGGAACTACAGTTCCCTGATGACCCCGAGCTTAAACTACACATAGGTATCATGCGCCTTGAACAAGGTGAGGATGCTTTTGCTGAGCTTTATTTCAAAAAGTTAATTGAAAATGAACCCAATCATGTATTGGCAAAAGTCTACCTAGCAATCAGCTTAATCAACAACGACCCAGAACAAGCCACTCAAATTATCAACGAGTTAATCAGCCAAGAAGTTCAACTGCCCGAATTAATGGCTGCTTTGGGGTTGTTGTGTGCTAAAAAGAACCTCTTGCAAGATGCCATCAAATACTTGACACCCATCTGCCAGTCTGGTCTTGTTTATCCCAGCTGGTTGTTGGCCTTAGCACACGCATTGAGTCGTAACAAACAACCCCAAGCGGCAATGGCCGTGCTACAAGAAATACTGAAAAGAGGCAATAACCCCAAAGCGCTCTTGGCATTGGCAGACATTCACATGGCCAACAAACAATATTCTGAAGCACTCAAAGCATTGAAACGAATTAACAAAACTGCCAGAGAATCGAATCATGTCACTATAAAACAAGCTGAATGTCACTATTTACTCGGAGACTACAAAACAGCAATAGAACGTATCGATGTGCTGTTGGCTGATATCAACAACCACCCTTTGGGTATCAAGCTGAAACTCAATGCATTATCTAAATTGTCCCAATATGACACCGCTTTAAAATTAATTGATTCAATCGACACGTCAAAACAAAGCAATGACTTCAAACAATTAATTCACTTCTACAGTGGCCTATTTTTCGATCAACAACAGCAATACCAGTCTGCTTGGCAACATTTCAATGCATTAGAACACAACAACAACGAACGCATTGAGCCACTCGATGATACAAAAGAAAAAACAGTGCAAAAGTTTCCAACCAGTCAAGCTGATGACAGTTACAGATTTGTATTTACTGATCCAGCCACAGGACACCATGATTTTGTTAATTGGTTACTAAAAAATGAATTCACACCGTTAACAGACCGTCTTGGAAAACAAGGAAGAAGTGATGTTTTTTCGCAACAATGGACAGTCAGCATGTTAGAAGATCTAACTGAGACACAAACTCATTTATGGCGAAAAAAATACCGCAAGTACATTCAACAAATGGTAACAAGTACACAGACAGTGGATTTCATGCCATTTAGCCCCATGAATGTCGCTGTCATCAAAAGAATTTTTCCACAAGCCAGAGTACTCATATTAAGCAGAAATTTTGCTGATCTAAGACTGCATAATATGATTTTTGGTCAATTTCAAATTCATTATGCAACATTTTCTAAGCTCACCAATCAAATGATTGCACTGAACCCAAATGTCCAGCTTGTTGATATTGATGCATGGCAAAACAAAGACCCAAACACTATTGATGTAATCAATACTTATTTTGGGTCCTCATGTCAGCCTTTTAGTCTTGCAGACAATAAGCCTTTGGATCGAATGATATTTCCATACATGCATTGGAAAAATTACCAACAACAACTCAGCGAATAACAAATGCTTGATACCATACAATGGGTAGTACTAGCCTTGGTCCAAGGCTTGACAGAGTTTCTGCCCATTTCGTCATCCGCTCATTTAATCTTAGCCTCAAAGTTTGCCGGTTGGCAAGACCAAGGTCTTGTGATGGACATTGCTGCCCATTTTGGTTCATTACTTGCAGTGATTATTTATTACAGAAAAGACATTCTACATGTGCTCAGCGGTAAAGATTGGCCCTTGTTTAACCAATTGTTAATTGCCAGTTTACCTGTCGCGGTGATTGGCTTTGTACTGGCTGGTTATATTGATGAAAACTTACGCTCAATCGATGTGATAGCGGCCTCTTCAGTGTTTTTTGGCGTTTTGCTGTGGTTAAGCCAACGGTGGGCCAAACATAAAAACCTCAATCTGACCATGGCTCTATTAATTGGGCTTGCACAATGCCTGGCCCTGATTCCAGGCGCTTCTCGTTCAGGGGTAACAATAACTGCTGCCATGGCTTTGGGGTTAAGCAAGACCCAAGCCGCTAAATTTTCTTTTTTGTTAGCCATCCCTGTCATTTTAATGACCACAGTCTACGGCGGCTACAAGCTCATACAAACACCTCAACATTATGATTTATTTGGCGTGACAATAATCAGTACATTAAGCTTTGTAGCAGCATGGATTTGTATTCATTGGTTCATGAAATACATCGAAAAAATTAATTTTATTTGGTTCATGAATTACCGAATTATTTTGGCCATTTTAATTTTAATTGCTTGGCACTGACATCATCACTTTATGAAAGACAAACAACCTAAAGAACTGATATTTAAAACACGTTATGGCAACATTGCAGCTTTGCAGTGGGGTAGCGGTAACAGTCACCGAGTTTTGGCCTTACATGGCTGGCTTGACAATGCAGCCAGCTTCTGGCATTTAGCACCCATCTTGGCAGCGCATGGCATGGAGATTACCGCCATTGATTTTCCAGGTCACGGACACTCAGATCATCGTGCACCAGGTCATAATTATGGATTTATTGATTATGTCATAGACATTCAGGAGGTGGTTGAACAAATGCAATCACCCATCAGCTTATTGTGCCATTCTATGGGTGCTGCCATTGCTGTGATGTATGCTGCCGCCTTTCCAGAGTGTATCAATCAAATGGTATTGATTGAAAATCTGGGACCCATTCCGCCCTACCAACCAGGTAAAGCTGTCAGCTCTTTACGTGAAGCTTTGAAGCTATGGCAGAAACACAGTTTGGAGCACAAACGCTTTTATCCTGATATCGAAAAAGCGATTTTAGCTCGTCAAGAAGCCACGCCAATCAATGCTGAAATTATCAGACCAATGGTGGAAAGAGGCTTATGCCAAACCAACAAAGGTTATCATTGGCGTTCAGACAAAAGATTGCGTTTACGCAGTTTTTTTCACATGTCGGAAGAACAGATTCAAGAGTTCCTTTCATCAACCACTGTACCTACTCAACTTATTATTGCTGAACCTAAAACCTATGCCCTGCAGTATCCCACTGTTGATGAACGCATCAAGGCTTTGAACCCGACACAATTTAACCAGCTCAGTGGTGACCATCATCTTCACATGGGAAATGCCAAAACAGTAGCAGCCAGTATTTTGAAATTTATGACTTAAACCAAGACATCATGAAACTGGTTTTGCTGATCTTCTAGACCAACACATGCGACGCATCAGGGCCAATGCATCAACAATGACTGATTGAAAGAAAAGCTGCTAACAACTGGCAAAGAGGCACTCAAAACCCAGCAAGAAAACACTTGGACAAGCCCAAAGACGACGAATAGTCCGCTTAAATAACCTTTATAAAATAAATACCAGAGACATCAACTTATTCAATAGGTTCAAGTCTATGCTTCTCATAGGTTCAGTACACTGGTCTTCAGACCAATCACGACTTTGTATTTTTCTCATTTTCCAAGCAAAGGTTATTTCTATAGCAGCCCAACCCATACAAATGACGTTCTATGGGTAACTGAATTACTCAAGTTATAACACCAAGCTTCCTGTTACCCTAGGTTTTAATTCATTCGCCAACGTATTATTGGTAGTAGAGTCTTACTTATCTCCTGTCGCTACAGTGATTTTTTTGAAATATTGCTCACTTCTCAGTCGCATCCTACCCCCAACTGAGAAAGACAATATGAATAAAACCTGTGATAAAATCATTGTTTGAACTGTGTTAAAAAACTGCCGAGGTACATGTCTTTTCTCTGCATGTGATAACATTAAACTGTCATACAGACCCGCTTATTTGAGTGGCATTAAATTTATTTTGGTTCAGAGGAACAAACATGCAAATTAAAATTGAACACAACGAAGACAACAAACGTTTTGAAACTCAAATTGAAGGCGTGACTGCTTATATAAGTTATCAATTAAAAGATCATGTCATTAATTTCGACCACACCATTGTGCCAGCAGAATTAGGTGGAAGAGGCATCGCGTCCAGCTTGGTTAAACATGCTTTGGCTTTTGCCAGGCAAAACAATCTCAAAGTCATTGCCAGTTGTTCATTCGTAGACTCATACATCAACAAACACCCAGAATACCAAGACTTACTGGCATAAAAAAGCACCCTTAACATGGGTGCTTTATGGACTTTATGGACTTTCAGTCATCCACATTTAGATGAACCACAACTCTTACAAGTCAGACAACCTTCTTGGTAGATGAGTTCGGTAGATTGGCAGTTATCACAAGTTCCTTTACCCACTTCTGTTCCATCGGCAATGTAACGTTTCAACGCACGTGTAACGCCATTTTTCCAGGTGTTGATGGACTCACTATCAAGTTGTAGACTGTTTATCAATTCAACCACTTTTTCAATTGGCATCCCATGTCTTAAAGTACTCGAAATCAATTTAGCATAATTCCAATATTCAGGATTGAATTTATGCGACAATCCTTCGATGGTTGTTTTGTAACCACGTTTATTGGTAAATTGAAAATCATAACGTGATGAACCATCATCCATAATACTTTTAATTATCAAACCAGTTTCAACCGTCCTGGGAAGGAATATACCATCTTCATCATCTGCTAAACCGGTAAATATTTCATAAGGTTTACCGCCAATGGTACCAACAAAAGCAATCCATTTTTCTTTGTTGTTATGAAATCTCACCACTTCAGCATCTAATATCTCAGGGCGTTTTGTAGGAAATGGAACCAATTCTTCTGTCGTTTCTTCATTTGAAATTAACACTCCAGAACGCGAACCATCACGGTACACTGTGACCCCTTTACAACCAACCTTCCATGCCTCCATATACAATTTACCTACCAGCTTTTCACTGACATCTCCTGGTAAATTAATGGTGACGCTGATGCTGTGATCCACCCATTTTTGAACAGCTCCTTGCATGCGCACTTTACTGAGCCAATCAACATCATTAGACGTGGCTTGATGGTAGGGTGATTTTTTCATCAAAGCTTTCAATTCTTTTTCGCTGTACTGTTTATTTGGATCATAGCTATTAACTTCCATCCATTGTTTAAATCGATGATGAAAAACAGTGTACTCTTCCCATGAATCACCCACTTCGTCTACAAAATCAACACGTGCATCTTTGTCATTGGGATTAACTTTACGTCGGCGTTTATAAACTGGCATAAAAACAGGTTCTATTCCTGATGTTGTCTGTGTCATCAAACTGGTAGTACCTGTTGGAGCAATGGTTAAAAGTGCGATGTTACGACGACCATATTTAACCATGTCGTCATACAATTCTGGATCAGCGAGCTTGAGCCTTTGGATAAAAGGATTATCAACCTCTTTTTTACTGTCGTAAATGGCAAATGCTCCACGTTCTTTAGCCATACGCACAGAAGCACGGTATGTTTCAACTGCAATTGTCTTATGAACCTCTTCTGAAAATGCATTTCCAGCCTCGCTGCCATAGCGAATTCCTAATGCAGCCAACATATCACCTTCTGCCGTAATACCAATGCCTGTCCGGCGACCTTCTTCGGCTTTGTTGCGTATATTCAACCACAGGTTTTTCTCAATCCGCTTAACCTCTTCACATTCTGGGTCAGCATCAATTTTTGACAGGATTTGATCTATTTTTTCTAACTCTAAATCAATGATGTCATCCATCAATCTTTGGGCTTTAGCTACATGGTCTTTAAACAAGCTCTGATTAAATTCTGCTTTGTCTGTGAATGGGTGTTCAACATACGAAAATAAATTGATAGCCAATAAACGACAAGAATCATATGGACACAAAGGAATCTCTCCACACGGGTTTGTGGAAACAGTTTGATAACCCAGATCCGCATAACAATCAGGCACCGACTCTCTGGTAATGGTGTCCCAAAACAAAATACCAGGTTCTGCTGATTGCCACGCATTATGAATGATTTTTTTCCATAATTTTTTGGCTTGAATGCGCTGACTGAACTGAGGATTTTCACTAAATACAGGGTATTTTTGGATGTATTCAGTATTTTTATTAACTGCTTGCATAAACGCATCATCAATTCTAACTGATACATTTGCACCGGTCACTTTACCCTGTTCCATTTTGGCATCTATAAAACTTTCAGCATCGGGATGATTGATTGATACTGACAACATCAATGCACCACGCCTTCCATCTTGTGCAACTTCACGTGTTGAATTCGAATACCTTTCCATGAATGGCACGATTCCTGTTGAAGTCAATGCTGAATTTTTAACGGCAGAACCACGTGGGCGTATGTGAGACAAATCATGGCCAACACCACCTCTTCGTTTCATCAACTGAACTTGCTCTTGATCAATTTTCATGATGCCACCGTATGAATCAGATTCACCGGAATTACCAATGACGAAACAATTAGAAAGTGATGCAATTTGATGGGGGTTACCAATCCCGGTCATTGGACCACCTTGAGGCACCAGATATTTAAACTGTTCAATCAGTGCAAATACATCTTGTTGTGATAAAGGGTTGGGATATTTGGCTTCAATACGAGCAATCTCGGAAGCCAGTCGTTGGTGCATGTCATCGGGTGTTTGCTCATAAATATGCCCCTGAGAGTCTTTTAATGCATATTTATTCACCCAAACTCGAGCGGCTAAATCATCACCTTTAAAATACAATAAGGCGGCTTGATAGGCTTCATCTTGTGTGTATGTGTGTTCTTTCATTGTTAACTTTGTTGCTTGCATGTAGGTGTCCCCAATGACATTTCAGAAAAGATATTTTCACAGCTACTTACAAAAATAATCATTTTTTGAAATTTTTTGTAAATATTTAATTTTTTGTTTTTATATTTATTTCAAAGACTTAGATGCCAAAGCACTTTAAATAAATTTTCACAATCCAATAATATTCATTTATATATCAATATGTTACACAATAATACAAATGTTTATTTGCCGTTAATTTCGGCAACTAAATATAGCACTTAATGAACTTATAATCTAACAAAATTAGATATTTTATTTATTTTGATTTTATAAAGTTACCAAAAAAAAATGACGCCAAAATATAAATACCAACCGAACACCAATAGAATGTTGTGAGGTAAGATATGAAAAAAACAGAAAAAATGCAGAACAAAGAATTAGAAATTTTGTAGCCAGCCAGCATTAATGGGGGTGAATTGAGAGGCTGCATTGATCAATGCTTCCGCGGTCAATTTTTCAACACCATACACATGGGATTGAACAGCGTATTTAGACATCACATGCTGAAGTAAAATGGCAAAATCACCATCACCAGAAAGCAACACAATCTTATCCAACTTTTCTGCCGACTCCATAACATCAATGGTAATACCCACATCCCAATCGCCTTTTGCTGAACCATCACTGCGTTGAATAAAGGGCTTCAGCTTAACTTCAAATCCAATGTGCCTGAGCGCACTTTGGAATTTTTTTTGCGAATCATCATTGCGGCTGATTGCATAGGCATTGGCAACAACTATTTCGTCTTGACCACTTAAATGTTGCCAAAACTTTCGATAATCAAATGAACGACCAAAAGCGTCTCTGGTGGTGTAATAAATATTCTGTACATCAACAAAGACGCCTACATTCATTATCTTTTAGGCCCACCTGAACGATGACCACCGGTTCTTGAGCTCGCAGATTGCGCTGCTGATCTTTTACTGGTTTTTCCTTTATAAGAAGCTGAAGCTCTATGCGATGGTGTCTTTTTATTCGACTTACCTGTAGACATTTTTTTACCGCCTCCCGTCGATTTCTTGTGTGTTTTACCACCACCTGTTGTGGATTCACCATCTTGTGCTTCAAAGGGTTTCTTGAATGTCCTTCTTGAACTGTTGTTGTTTTTGCCTTTGTATGGAGACTTTTTATTCCCCCTGCTGTCATCATCCTTCTGCCAAGGTGAATGAACAGACTTTCTCTGACCTTGCTTGGCCTGTTGGCTGCGTGCAAAAGCGGCTTGATTTTCTTCTTCTGAACGATTGGCCCATTTTTCTTTCACAGCTGCTTTGACAAAAGGCTTCACTTTCGGTTTCTTTGGCTTCTTCTTGTTACGTGCTTCTACTTCTAATTTGGCTCTGAACTTATGACTGTCTTTTTTATGTTGTTTTGCCTTTTCTGCAGCCTGTTGCTTATAAGCTTTTGGTCGTTTAGGTTTGTTGGCATAATTACCTCGCATGGCCTCTTTAGATTCTGGCACATCATGTATGGGCTCATAACCATCAACAAATTCTCGTTGTAACTTATCTCCTAACAACTTTTCAATATCAAACAGTTGTACGAATTCATCAGCACTGACCAATGAAATGGCTTGGCCTGCAGCACCTGCTCGACCAGTTCTTCCTATGCGATGCACATAATCCTCGGGCACATTCGGTAAATCAAAATTCACCACATGTGGCAGTAAATCTATATCAATTCCACGTGCTGCAATGTCAGTGGCTACCAACACCCGAACCTGACCTTGTTTAAACGCTGCCAAAGCTTTGGTTCTTGCTGCTTGGCTTTTATTGCCATGAATGGCCAATGCACTGACAGCAAATTTATTAAGGTATTCTGCCAACTTATTTGAACCATGTTTGGTACGACAAAACACCAACACTTGCTGCCATTGTCCATTTGCAACCAAATGCAATAACAATTCTTTTTTCCGTTTTTTATCAACCGGATGCATTTTTTGTGATACTTTTTCTGCCGTAGTAATCTCTGGGCTCACAGAAATTTCAACGGGATATTTGGTAATGGTTTTGGCTAATTGACGAATTTCTTTTGAAAAAGTAGCAGAAAACATTAAATTTTGACGCTTACCTGGCAACAAATGAATGATGCGTTTGATGTCATGGATGAATCCCATATCCAACATGCGATCCGCTTCATCTAAAACCAATATTTCCAAGTCATCAAAGCGCACTGCATTTTGACTATAAAGATCTAATAATCGGCCAGGTGTGGCGACCAAAACATCAACACCTCGACGTAATTTTTGCATTTGTGGATTGATTTTTACTCCACCAAATACCACAGCAGAACGAAGATTCATGTGCTTACCATAGGTAACAACGCTGGCTTCAACCTGAGCCGCCAGTTCGCGTGTTGGCGTTAAAATCAACGCCCTTGCACTGTTGAACTTGACTGGTTTACCACGGCTGAGTATTTCAAGTATTGGCAAAGTAAATCCTGCTGTTTTGCCTGTTCCTGTTTGCGCAGCTGCCATCACATCTTTTCCAGATAAAACTGCGGGGATGGCTTGCGCCTGTATTGGGGATGGTTGTTCATAGCCTTGCTCAGCCACTGCTTTAAGCAACGGCTTTGAAAGACCGAGTTCGGTGAATTTCATTTATTTCTCTGTATTTAAAAGCATCATTTGCTTTTGCACTTTCATTGTGCGACAAATATCAGAAAAAATACATAATTGCTGTTTTGCGCACGCTTATGAGCTCAATGGCTCAATATATTCCGCTTTTTTAGCGGGTGACGTACTTTACTCTAATTCACTTAGAATAGCTAACAATAAAAAAATTGACTGCACCAGCTCGGAAGAGCTTGGAAGGTTCAATCAACTTTCAAAACCAGTAACAAAAATAAGGTCATCAATAACTGTTGTATGACAGGCGGCCCCTGATGTTTTGATTGACACATCATCAATATACCAACCATCTCTGGTGACATTGTTATCTGATTTCAACCTAAAACGGAACCTCATTTCTTGGCTGTTATCAGGAACATTTAACTCATGACTTTCTTTTTTCCATGTATTCTGGTTGTCACATCGACTGATATTTTGCCAAGAACCGCCATCATATTGAACATCAAAAAAACCATAATCATAACCCGCTTCAGTATCGCAAATACTCATATAACTCAGAGTCATCTTATGAATAACACTGACATCAAACGAAGGCGACACCAAACTGGTTTCATTGTTGTTACTGTAATTTCCTCCTGGACTGTCTGTCCAAGAATATAGGCCACTCACACTGTTTTCTGCAGTAACTGCCCATGGTGTTTCTGGCTGCCAACTGCCACTCCCTTCTTCCATTTCATCGATAAAGAATTCGCAAATTGGTTGTAACTGGATGTTCTGATTCAATATTTCACCAGCAACTAAATTAACTCCGGACAATGTCAATGTTTCATAATTGGCAGCAGAAACTGTTAAGCTTGCTTGTCCCGGGTGAACCAACTGTAAATATGACCCATCAGCTGATGAAACAACCTGAGATTCATTGATACTTAACAAGGCATTTTTAACTGGCACACCTGTTAAAGCGTCACTGACTACACCTGTTAATTGTGCCACCGCATTGGGTTCTACAACTTCTATAAATTTTGCAAATGTTGCTCCAGCACGAATCGCATCACTGGCCTGAACATATATCAAATTTTTTCCAGTCGATAAATCGTTGGCGCTTATCTCACCCACAAATGCTTCCTGCTCTTCATCGAACACCCCATCGACAGCCACAAGACTTTGCCCTGATGATGCTTGTATAGGTAACTCATTAATAAAGACTTCAACTTGGTTTACCGCTTCACTGCTTTGTACACCATTGTTTCGACTATAACGATCATCATTAGCAACACCCATTACTTGAGATACCATGTTGCTTGTTACCACATTAGGTACCACATTGAATTTTTCAATATCTGGTCCTAACGGCTGTTTATACGGTGCTTGAGTCACACGAGCCAAATACATCAAAGCAGCCAAATTATCAGGTAAAATTTTGGCCTCAAACTCACTACATTCTTGAAAAAAATCAGTCCCAATTTCAAACACCAAAGACGCGATACCCAATTCTCCATAAGTGGTATCAATGGAAGCACCAGTCACTGGATATAAATCGCTAGAAGCTTCTGGTAAATAATCATTGAACCAGGCCACTCTTTTACTCAAAGCCTGAAATTGGTTGTGATTGGGCGAATCTGCACCAACAAATCCCCAAGGATAAAGTATCAACTCACTGTAACTGTGAATGTCTACAAAAATTCCTGCCGTATCTTCATCAACAGAATCATTAATTCCCAAACCTCGATTATCATCAAATTGAGACCTGATATAAAACAGTTGCGCATCAACTTCTGGCTCAGACTCTGGCGCATCACCACCAAAAGTCGGATCACATTCATTGCTGCCCAGCGCCCATTCAAATGAATAATTTCTGTTCAAATCAGCACCGCGCGAATTTGAGGTTGAGGAACAATATGCTTGGTTGGTATTTTTTCGCCACAAAAGACCTGTTTCTGCTTTTTTACGTCCATCAGGATTGGTCTGTAAGGACAAATGAATTTCATGGTGGTCGAGTATCCACGTGACATCTGCATCATGATTGTATTGTGAAAGTAAATACTCAGCAAAGCGGGTATTTAATTCTGCCGTGGCATATTCTCTGGCATGAATTGCCGATGCCAAGAAAAGGATGGGCTTGTCTCCCCCTGAATTTTTGTTGGTTATTTTTAAAATACGTATGTCATGACCGGCATTGACATCCATGGTTTTTTCCCAGCTTTCGCCAATAGTAATGGCTTCAGCTAAGTCAGGATAACTGCTGACCATTGCATCCATTCTTTGGAATGTTTCTTCAACAGTGGCGTAACAAGAAAAGCCAGGTATACCAACACCGCTGACATTTTTGTCACCTGAATTTTGTACCATCCTTTGTTGAGCTTTTTTATAACGCTGATGGCGTTTTGTGTCTAGGTACAATGTCATACCTAAAGCATCAACCTCTTCTTTAATTTTTTGGCTGTTTATCAAAACTGTGGCAAACTTCTGTTGTTGATTGATTGACCATATGTCACCAAGCACATCCAGTTGTTGTAACTGTTCTTTATTTTCAAAATACACCCTAACCACTGATGGCTGGTCTATTTTGATGTTTTCAACTTTTGACGATGTATCAATACCCCAGGCCAATTGAGTTAACAAAAGAGCCAACACCATAAATGTTATTTTCGTTTTGATAAGCTGACTACCCTTTACTGACTTAACTGATCTAATTGTTTTTCAATTGCCTCTAATTTGGCACGTGTTTTGGCCAAAACTGCTTTTTGCACTTCAAACTCTTCTCGAGTCACTAAATCGGCTTTTTGCAAGCCCGCAGTTAAAATGGATTTCATGTTTTTAGTAAAATCTTGACGCATTGTTTTCAAGTCTTCTGGGATAAACTTCTCAACTTTATTAACAATGTCTTCAACAACTTCAGCTTTAATCATAGTTACGGTCCATGAATTTATTTAATCAAATTGAATTTTAACACGTATTTATAGCAGTAGATACAAGGTTCAAACCACACGAGCAATTGATTATTGTCGTTTGTATTTACGTGACTTTTAATCAGTCCTTAGCCACTTAACTCAAAAATTGAAAATGACTGTATTTTCTATTAAATTAATATTTTTATGGTCTCAATATCAAAACAAGTTCTTTGGTATCAAAAAAGGTATAATACAAACATGAAAAACCCATTTAATATCCCTGATCCGGAATTTGCAGATCAAATCAAACAATACCAAAACCCCATTCCAAGCCGTACCGCACTGATTCAATTCTTAGAAAAAGAAAAAAAATTACTTAAATTAGAAAACATTGCAGTCAAAATTGGCATTCAGAATGACGAACAATTTGAAGGCCTAAGAACCAGATTGCGAAGCATGGTGCGTGATGGCCAATTACTGGTCAACCGTCGTGGTGGCTATGGTGTCCGGGCAAAATTAGCACTCACTCAAGGTAGAATCAGCGCCCACCCAGATGGCTTTGGCTTTTTAATTTCCGATGAACTCGATGAAGATGCATTCATCACCCCCAACCAAATGCGAACGGTGATGGATGGTGATGTTGTTTTGGCAGATGTACAACCTGCCAACAAAGGCCATGGTAAACATGATGCATTCATCGTTGAAGTACTGCAACGTGCCCATGCCACCATTGCTGGTCGATTGGTAGATGAAGAAGGAACTGCTTTTGTAAAAGCAGATAACTCACGCATCAGTGACATCATCATACCGCGTGAATCACTAGGTAATGCAAAACACAACGACTATGTGACTGTCAGTATAAAAAAATACCCCGACAAACACCGTCCAGCTTTTGGAGAAGTGATTGCCATATTGGGACAACAACTGAATCACGAACTTTCTATGCAATTAACCATTGTCAGTGAAGGCTTACCTCATGAGTGGCCTGAAACTGTACAACAGTACCGAAATCAAATCCCTACTGAGGTCACTGAATCTCAGGTTGGGCCTCACAAAGACATTCGTCATTTACCGTTGGTAACCATTGACGGCGCTGATGCTCGTGATTTTGATGATGCAGTCTATGCAGAACCCACATCAAATGGTTACAAACTATTGGTGGCCATCGCTGATGTTTCTACCTATGTTAGACCAGATTACCCTTTAGATAAAGAAGCCTATAACCGTGGTACTTCAGTGTATTTCCCAGGGCGAGTGATTCCCATGTTACCTTTGGAGTTATCCAATGGAATATGTTCACTGAACCCCAATGTGGACCGACTGAGTATGGTGTGTGAAATGCACATCAATCACAAGGGTGAAATTCAATCCTATGAATTTTACCGTGGTTTGATGCACTCTCATGCTCGCATCACCTATGATGAAGCTTGGACCTATTTAGACACGGGTAAAAATGATAAAAATTGGTCATCGAAAGTAACCGAATCATTAGATCACCAATACCAACTATTTAAAATATTACAACAAGAAAAGCATGCTCGCGGTGGTATTGAGTTCAACTCAACCGATGTATTTATACACATTGGTGAAGATGGCATGGTAGATGACATCCAGCCATATACTCGCAATGATGCACATAAATTAATTGAAAATTTCATGATTTCAGCCAATGTGTGCGCTGCCAAATTCATAGAAAAACATGCTGTACCTGCATCATTCCGCTGCCACAATCCACCACCAGAAGGCAAAGTCAAAGATTTAATTACATTCCTAAAAGGACTGGGTGTAACACCGCATTTTCGTGACAACCCAAGCCCTAAAGACCTGGCTAAATTATTGGATCAAATCGCACACAGAGAAGATAAAAACCTGATTGAACAAGTGGTATTAAGATCACAATCCCTGGCAACTTATGAAGCCACAAATGCCGGACATTTTGGTTTGGCACTGACACATTACGCACATTTTACTTCACCCATTCGACGCTATCCTGACTTAATGGTACATCGAGCAATCGATCATATTGTTTATCATAAAGATGAGAAATACCGTTACACAGAAGCTCAAGCTGAAGAAATAAATAAGCAATGTTCAATGACTGAACGTCGCGCAGAAACGGCTTCTCGGGAGGTAGATGCCCGGTTGAAATGCTTGTTTATGCAACAGTTTATTGGCGAAGAAATGGTGGGAACAGTTTCTGGTGTGACCCGTTTCGGCTTGTTTGTACAACTGGACACTTATCAAGTGGATGGCCTCGTTCATGTCACATCTTTACCAAACGATTATTACCACTTCGATGCCATTACCCACCAATTAACTGGTGAACGAGGTGGTAACTTATTTCAATTAACTGATAAACTGGCAGTCATAGTGGCTGCAGTTGATTTGGACGACCGTAAAATAGATTTTGAATTTGTGGGCAAGTTAAATGCCAAAGGAGAAATCCTTAAGAATAAAAAATCAAGCAGAGGTAAGTTAAAAAATAAAAAACAACATGTAGCAACAAAGCCGAAAAAAACTGACAAAAACAAAAGCAAAAGACGCAAAAAAAGATAACAATCACAACAACTTTTTAGTTGTCACACATTCAGTCTTAAACCATTAAATTTAATTTGAATGGACTCCTCAATAAGGGTCGTGTGATATGCACACGGCCCTAACCCAGTATTTAGTCACTTTGTTCTGTTTTGAAACCAAGATTTGAATCTTAAAAAGACAAATAAAAAGCATCAACGGATAACCACAGATTAAATTTATTAGTGGTAATCTGTCACAGGTTATGTCAATATTTTGTTTACAAAAAACAAGCCAACTAAATGATTCTATAGGAGCAACTCTGTTGTTGTACCAACTTACATGAGCACAAATCAAAACAACCTAATTTTTGGTATTCATGCCGTTGAAATGGCGCTAAAAGCAAACCAACAAGTCAAGGAAATCTGGCTACAAAAGGATGCACAAAATAAACGTTTACTGAACCTACTAAGCGATATTAAAAAGTCACATGTACCTTTAAATCGAATCAGCTTACAAGAGCTCGATCGCCTATGTAATGAGCGACATCAGGGAGTGATTGCAACTATTCAACAAGTACACATTAAATCTGAAAAAGATTTAAAAAACCAATTGAGCCATTGGCATTCACCATTGATATTGGTCCTCGACTGTATTGAAGACCCCAGAAATTTAGGCGCTTGTTTACGCAGCGCCGATGCTGCAGGTGTTACAGCTGTTATTTTCAGTAAAGACAAATCAGCGTCCATCACACCAATCACACATAAGACGGCGGCCGGTGCCGTTGAACATTTAGAACTGTTTCAAGTCACAAACTTAGCGCGTGCAATTGAAATCATCAAAGCTGCTGGCGTGTGGGTTTATGGCACAGCACTGGAGAAAAGCAGTCAAGATATATACCAATGCGACTTCTCTGGTTCGGTAGCCATTGTGATGGGTAATGAAGGTAAAGGACTTCGTCATTTAGTGAAACAATCCTGCGATCACTTGATACACATACCCATGGCAGGTGAAGTACAAAGCTTGAATGTGTCAGTAGCCACTGGTGTCGCATTGTTTGAAGTAGTCAGACAAAGAAATATTAAATAAAGCAACAGTTAAAAACTTGAATAGTAATATCATCTTTTCAATGAACACATCAAGCCAGCATCTGATTTTGGATTTGTAATATTTTAGTTTTGAAATTATATTCACTGAAGCTTTATGCCAATGACCACAGTTGGTGTATTCCAGGATACTCAGTATCAAAGACAACAACCAACAAACCAAATAATCCACCACATAAAACAAAACCAAGTACGTATATAGCACACAAAGCCAATAATGAATCCGCAAAAAACGGGTATAACAAGTGATCCACTTGAAACATCATGTTAAACAAAACCAACAGAGTAAATAACAAGCCAGTGATTAGGCCAAACCGTAAACCACCTACCAAGCTGTGCTTTGAGTTGATGTAGACATAATTCGCAAAGCTCAAAACAAAACCTTGTACTAACCAAACCACCATGTGTTTCACCGACATCAACTCAACATCAACCAACCAATTGAATTCAGCAAAAGTTGAGAAGCCTGCCTGTCTTGACATGAAAAGTTCAATAAGACAAAACACCAATGTGAATGACAATGTGGAATAAAACAAATAATTTTTCATACCAACCCTATAACTTGCATTTTAAAAGTAATCTACATATTACCTTTTAACTTGCATTATGCAAGTTATTTGTTTAGAATTTAAATATGACAAAAACCAGCACTTATAAATTCACCATGTGCCCGATGACCTATGTATTAGAAATATTGGGTGATAAGTGGAGCTTTCTGATTCTTCGAGACATGTTGTTTAAAGGTTGTTGTAGGTACAAACAATTAATTGAAAGTGATGAAGGTATGGCTACTAATATATTGGCCAACCGTTTAAAAAAACTGACTTATCATGGCGTAATTTCGCAGTGTAAAGACCCCACTAACGGACGCCAAAAGCTATACCACTTAACAGACAAAGGCTTGGATTTAATACCATCTATTCTCCAGTTGGTTAAATGGAGCGGCCATCATGATCCAAACACTGTCATTACTGAAAATATCATGCATTACTTAGATAATCGCTTTGATGAAGCCGTAAGAATTGTAAAGCAACAGTACCTTAATGAATGCCATTTGCCAAACAACCATCAATCAACAGTAGCAAACTGATTCAAATTAAGCGAAAATAATAAGAATTCTATACATCTATACCATTTTGTTTTTCAAACCCAAACGCGCCATTAAAGCTTATAAGCAATTACTGTACGTGAAACCATCAATGATGATGGCCTCTGATTCCAATATATTGTCATAAGAACATGGTGAAACAAGAATCCCATCAACACAATAAATTACCTGCCAGAGTTTACCGTTATCGCGTGCTTGGCATGGCATTAGGGGGACTGGCTATCGCAGCAGTTTTATTTGAAAATAAGGTCTCAATGGCCTACTGGGCATGGTGGTTTTTCAGTTGTTTCTTGTGGCCACACGTGGCTTTCTATACAGCAAAACACCAATCCAATCCTTATCATGCTGAACGTAATAATTTGCTGTTTGATTCATTCATTGCTGGCACTTGGGCCGCCTTGATGTGGTTTAATTTATTACCAGCCGTTCTGCTTTTGGTGATGACCACTTCTGACAAAGTCAACAGCGGAATCAGAAACCTTTGGATTTACTCCCAACCTTTTATGTTACTGGGTATTCTGCTTGGCTTCACATTAACAGGTTTTGAATTTAAACCCGAAACCAGCATGACTGTCATACTGGCCAGCTTACCAATCATGACGGTTCACATCGCTTTCGTCAGTTTAGGAAGTTATAAATTGGTGCGTAAAGTACAATTACAAAATATTCAATTTCGAGCATTGAGTCAAAAGGACACATTGACTCAGTTATTCAATCGCCGACACTGGCAAAACCAAGTAAGTCAATTATTAGATCGAACAAGTGACTCCGAGATTTCATTGATTTTAATTGATGTTGATAATTTTAAACAAATCAATGATAAATTTGGACATTTAGCTGGTGATGACGTGTTATCAGGTATTGCAGACATCATTACAAACCTTCAACCCCAGCATGCCATTGCAGGAAGGTTGGGAGGAGATGAGTTTGCCATTGTCATACAAGACAATATTCAAACAGCAAGAAATCTAGCCAGCCAAATTTGTCAAAATGTTTCCGAGTTAAAAATCCAACAGAACAAAGAACTGAAATGTACAGTCAGCATAGGGCTCTCTGCTAAGGAACATTTTAATGGTGATTTCAGGTCCTGGTTTGACCAAGCTGACAGAAGCCTCTACCATGCAAAAAAATCCGGCCGTAACCAAGTTCAATAAAATTTTTTAAGCATAAATCCAATCCAATTAAAAGTTAAATATTAACGAATGGCACCAAATATATTTATATTTATTTATTAATTTATCATTAAATTTCAGTGATTTAGAAGTTAAATCAAGCCCTGATAAGTCAAACTGTGACGACGTTCATATTTTATTGAAAGTTGCGTATGCTAATTTGCAATTCCTTTTTTTAACTAGGAAATGAAATGAAAAAAATGTCAATTATTATTCTGACCATGTTGTCAACAACCAGCTTTTCTATGGATGCCAATCAATTAAAAGAAGCCGCATTGAAAGCTTGTGATACACAACTGGAAAATATCCCAGAAAACTTACGTGAGAAAACTAAAAAATCATGTCTTTGTACAGTCAACAAAACTGATTATGCAGAAGTTTTGGCCGCACAACAATCAGGCGATAATGAGAAAATACAACAAGACGCCTTAAAAGTAGCTGAAGCTTGCGCTAAAGAAGCCTTGTAAGCACCTGGGTTTATCAGGATAAAAGTGCAGCAGTTTAAAATACTTAAACTGCTGCACTTTGATTAAAGGTTGCTTAAAATTTGGTCTGTAAATGCAACCGTACCAAGCAACTGACAGTTATGTTGAGCAATGTCTCTGGTTCTGAAAGCCTGTTCTAATGTTTTAGAAACTGCTGTTTCAATCGCATTCGCTTCAAACTTCATGGCAAAAGAATGTCGAAGCAGCATAGCCAAAGACAATATTTGTGCCATGGGATTGGCTTGATCAAAACCCGCGATATCTGGAGCAGAACCACCTGATGGCTCATACAAACCAAAACCTTCATGATTAAAACTGGCCGATGGCATCATACCCAGACTCCCAGGTAAAGCACTGGCTGCATCTGACAAGATATCACCAAATAAGTTACTGGTCGCAATGACATCAAATTGTGCAGGGTTTAAAATTAACTGCATGGCACAATTATCAACCAACATATGATTTAATGTCACATCAGGATACTCTTGAGCCACTTGATTAAACACTTTACGCCATAGTTTTGAAGTCTCTAGCACATTGGCCTTATCTACCGAAGTAACTCGACCCGTTCTGCCAGAAGCGGCTTTAAATGCTTGATGAGCGATATACGCAATTTGATTTTCATCATAAGAAGCGGTGTCTTCAGCTGTCATCACCCCATTGTTTTCAAAGGTGTGTTTTTTACCAAAGTAAATGTCACCCAACAATTCACGTAAAATTAATATGTCGTCACAATCTACCAAAATTGTATTTTTTAATGGAGAGATGTCGTGCAATGCTGGATAAAACTTCACAGGCCGATAATTAACAGCCAGGTTAAGTTGTTTTCGTAAAGCCAAAATTGAATTAACCTCACAATGCTTCCATTGGGGCTGATTGGCTTGATTTATAGGGCCACCAACCGAACCAAATAAGACCGCATCACATTGTTCAATTAGAACTTGTGTTTCAGGTGGAAAATGACATTGGTATTTGCTGTATGCAGCACCACCAATCAAAGCAGTGTGGGTTTGAATTTGAGGTGCCACTTCTTGCAATACCCTCAAGGTTTGTGACATCACTTCAGGACCAATCCCATCACCAGGCAGTACAGCAATATTGAATGATTTCACTCACCTACTCCCAATACTTGAAAACCCAAATAGTCAATAAACCTATGGTTTGTCTGAGCATCAATTTTATGCGTATTGATGCGTTTTTTGTGACTCATCAAATAGTCTAGTTCACTGACCCCTTGAGTGATGCAGTGTTGAAAAAAAGGGTTTATTTTGAATTCAAAATAGACATGACCACATCTGGCTTGTGTTTTCAGTAAATCAATCTCTATCGGCAGTGAAGAAGTTTTCGCCAAATTCGCTAATTGTTGACAGATTTTCATAGGTTGCTCTATCAAAACCAAACCATTTTTACGGGCATTGTTACTAAAGATATCTGCAAAGGATGGCGCTATAATAGCTTCAAAACCCAACTCTAAAATGGCCCATACAGCATGTTCACGGGATGAACCACAACCAAAGTTATGACCCGTAATCAAAACCTTTGCTGTTTTATACTTGGCCTTATTCAAAACAAAATCAACATCTGTATTTTTCAGTCTGGCAAAAGCATATTGGCCATAGCCTTGTTTTGAAGTTTGCGTTAAATATTGCGCAGGAATGATGATGTCAGTATCGATGTCATTAATCATCATTGGGGCACCCAAACCCTTTACTTGGGTAATTGGTTTTAATTTAGCATGTGTCATGAGGCCTCCTGTTGCTTAGGTTGCTGTTGGAATTCAGCACATATATAACCAGCCAAGGCACTGTATGCCACTGTAGCCGGAGATGCCAAGTGGGTGATACTACCGGTTCCTTGTCTTCCTATAAAATTGCGATTAGTTGTACTTATGCAACGGGCACCTGGAGGGACTTTATCATCATTCATTCCCAAACACATGGAACAACCTGGCTTTCTGAATTCTGCACCTGCTTGATAAAAAGTGTCTGCCAAGCCTTCATCTATTGCTTGTTGCATCACTTGCTCTGAACCTGGTACCACATACATGGTGACATGATCAGCCACTCGCCTTGTTTTTAAAATATGAGCCACAGTACGTAAATCCTCTATGCGACCATTGGTACAAGACCCCACAAATGCCCAATCAATCGCAACACCATCCATTGCATGTTGGCTTTCTAATTTCACATATTCAAATGAGTCTTTATTCTGTTCATCAATGGCTGGAGTTAATTGATTAATGGCCACGGTCTGTTCTGGATTGGTTCCCCAACTAACCATGGGCTTAAGTTCTGAAATGTTTAATTCAATGGTTTGATCATAATTACAATCGTCATCACTACACAACTTTTGCCAATAATTTACAGCATACTCCCATTGTTCTCCCTTGGGTGCATAAGGGCGCCCTTTGATGTAATCAAATGTAGTTTCATCTGGTGCAACCAAGCCTGCGATGGCACCACATTCAATACTCATATTACACAATGTCATGCGTTGCTCCATAGAAAGTGATTTGACAGCTGTGCCTGTGTACTCAATCACATGACCCGTAGCACCACCAATACCAATATGAGCGATTAAATACATGATCATGTCTTTGGCAGAGACTTGTACTGGTAACATACCTTCAAAGCGTACTTGCATCACCTTAGGTTGCTTCATCAAAATAGCACCTGCTGCAAAAACATGGGCTAAAGTTGACGTTCCAATTCCAAATGCCAGTGTGCCAAAAGCACCATGCGTAGCAGTATGAGAATCACCACAGACCAAAGTCATTCCGGGTTGAGTGATACCCAATTCTGGACCAATAACATGAACAATGCCTTGGAACTTACTGTCAATATCACACAATGGAATATGGTGCTTGTGGCAGTTTAGACGTAACAACTCAATTTGTTTTTTAGCTGTTTGATCAAACACTTCATGCCGATTACTCCTGGTTGGAATGCTGTGGTCTATGGTGGCCACAAATTGCTCTGGTTTCTCAACTGTTAGCCCCATTTGATCAATCATATCAAAGGCTTGTGCAGAAGTAACTTCATGTATTAAAGCAAAGTCTATGGCCAAAACATCTGGAAAACCAGACTGTTGAAACACCACATGCTGATGCCAAATTTTTTCTACAATGTTGTGTTTCATCTTAATCCCTTAACCCCACAGCCACATAAGATTCTTCTTCAACATGAAGGCTGTAATTTTTTTCAATCAGAAATTGATTATAGGCAGCTACCAAAGCTTTAAGCGCGGCTGCTTCAATATCTGAATCTTGTGCTTTGCCTTGATAAAATGAATCATCAGCCACGATACTGATACTTGCAAATGCGGCTGCTTTAGAGCCAGGTTCCTTGGACTCACTGCGGTACGACTGTATTTTAAAAGGCATAAATCTTTCTGAAAGAAATCGATGCAAAGCGGTGGTTGCGGTATCAGTTTCTTGACAAATAAAATCAATCATTTCATTGGTTCCAAACACTGAAGCCTGCATAATGAAACGTTTGTGATTGTTGCCTTTTTCAAATTCAATTTCACTCACTTTGATGGGTGCCCTATAGGCATGGTAGGCTGCCATGAATTCTTCATCTGTTAAACCTTTACGACGGTTGCTATGGAAGTCTTTTATAAACTGCATGATTTCTTGACGTTCTGAGTGATCACAAACATAACCGTGCTTATGAATGATGGATTGCGCATGATGACTGCCACTTAAAGGACCAAATACAAATGAAATGGATTGACCAACTTCACTGGGTCTGAAAGGTTGATAAACATGGGCGTTTTTTAAAATGGCGTTGGTGTGTCCTCCAGATGAATGCTTGGCGGCATTGTCACCACTGATGGGCCAATGGGGCTGCCTAGATAACATGTGCCGACTCACAAAATCCGAAATTTTACTGATGTATTGACTGCGAGTTTGACTGTAATACCCTTCACCAGTTTGTGCATAGCCAAACGTTTTCAAGTACATAATACATTGCTCTAATGCCACATTTCCTGCCCGCTCACCTATGCCATTAAAACAGCCTTCAATTTGCGTAGCGGGTCCATCAAATACTGCACGCATACTGTTATCAAGTGCTAACCCAAAATCATTATGACAGTGTACAGACCATGTGATTTCACTACTTGGAAATCTGGCTTGCATGATTGCAGCATGTAAATTCATGTGGTTGACAAAATAATCATCACCCTGTAGATAACAAGCGCGTCCAATGGTGTCTGGGCAATTAATTGTATTTGCACCAGCTCCAATCGCTGCACTGATGACTTCGGTTGTAAAGTCAAAATTCTCGCCCATTTGAGAATAGGCTTCAGGACTGAACTCAACTTCCAAACCAGCATCAACACCTAGTTTAATCATTTTTGCCACATCTTTGATAATCTGCTTCTTATCATCGGCATAAGCCCCCAATGAAGCCGCCATCAATTCAGGTGCCACAGGTAAATAAACATGCAAAATAGCACGACCCGATGGAATCAAAGGTGACAAAGCTTCAATGGTTTTATGTACTTGATCCTCACGTAACTGACTCAATGCAGCAACTTTAGGGCTGTTTGTCTGTTGTGCATACATGCTTGCAATTTGATTAACAATTTTAAAATCTTCACGACTGGCACTGGGAAAGCCGGCTTCTAAAATATCAACTTGAATCAAACTGGCTAACTGTGCATACTCAATATTTTCTGTATAACTCATGCCTGCACCTGGACATTGTTGTCCATCTCTTAAAGTGGTGTCAAAAATCTTAATTTTTTTCATTTTTATGTACTCTTATTTACGTAAAACACAGACATATCAATCCACAGTTCAAAGCAATAAACTTCGAATGTTTCACGTCAGGTTTTTATTTTTTGATGTTTGTCCTGAAAATCAGAACAGTCTTAAGTGCTTGATTCGAAGATTAAATTCTAATCAGAAGGAGGAGACTAAGGAGAGAGATAATGGCTGCATTTGCTGAATATTGAACTGTAGATTGAACTTCGGTTCGAGGGTAATTGCTTGCTGTATCTTGCCGTTTCATGGCAGTACTCCTGTATAAAAAATATGGGTTTTTGGGTTTGTCATTTTTACAAATAAAATGACGCCTTTTTTTAAGCTAACACAGAAATAATCATAATTGAAAGCTTTTTTGATAGAACAAAAACGCATAACAAAAAACACGAATAAACTATTGACTTTATATTTTAGCTGTTACAACATACGACAAAACGAACATAATTATTTTAAAAATTTTACCAATATAAATTAAACACAAACTGAAAAATCCAAAATGAATTTATTTGCCAACATCAAACTCATTAACGTCGTCGCAGTCATTCTCGTGATTATCGGCCCACGTCTGTGGTGAGTTCGGCAAACAATTGGTAACCCCAAAAAAAGCCCTTCTTACCAAGAAGGGCTTTTTTTTTGATTTAAATTTTAATAACAAAAAAAGAGAAAAACATGTACTACGATGACAACACTGTAATTTACTTAAACGGAGAATGGCAATTAGCCAAAACAGCTAAAACAGGCTTATATCAACAATCATTCCACTATGGCAATGGCGTCTTTGAAGGTATCAGGGCCTATGCCACTGATCAAGGTACAAGAATTCTTCGCGCTGAAGCACATTTCAAAAGACTGTTGTATTCAGCCAAAACCATGCACATTGATATTAACCACAGTGTCGATGAAATGATTGAAATGAGCTACCAACTGTTGGCAAAGAACAAATTACAAGATGCATACATCCGCCCATTGGTCTTTACAGATGAAAAACTTGGCTTACAAGCAGAAAACCAATCTAACTTATTCATCTGTGCTTGGGATTGGAGCCAATATTTTGATGCCGGACAGCTTAATATGAAGGTGTCTCCATATTGTCGTCCAGACCCCAGGTCCTGTCATGTTGATGCTAAAGTATCAGGTCATTATGTGAATTCAATATTGGCCATGAAAGATGCCAAAGTCAGTGGGTTTGATGATGCCTTATTATTGGATCAAAGTGGTCATGTGGCAGAAGCCACTGGCGCCAATTTCTTTTTGCAAAAAGACGGTGTTTTATACACCTCACCCAAAGGCAATATTTTACCTGGCATCACCCGAAGCATCATCATGGAACTGTGTGATGCTAACAACATCAAAGTCAAACAACAACTGTTTAAACCAGAAGACATTTATGAAGCTGATGGCGCATTTTTAACAGGCACGGCTGTGGAAGTACAAGCCATTGGCACCGTTGACAAGCATGCCTTTAAATTACCATGGGAAGAAACTTTCGGAGCCATGTTACAAACACAATTTCACCAGCTGGTCAGAAACCAAAAGATTAAATACCAAAAGGTAAGGGCTGCATAATGAATGAGTTAAACATCTATTCCAAGACAGTCACTCAAGACGATTCACAACCCGCTGCCAAAGCGATGTTACACGCCATTGGGTTAAATCAAAAGCAATTGAATCAACCCTTTGTTGGTATTGCATCTACAGGCTATGAAGGCAATCCATGTAACATGCACCTTAATGACATGGCCAAACTAATTAAAGATGAAGTATGTAATCACACGCTTAATGGCTTAATCTTCAATACCATTGGTATTTCAGATGGTATCTCTATGGGTACATCTGGCATGCATTACTCATTACCATCACGCGACTTGATAGCTGATTCAATAGAGACAGTAGTTGCAGGCATGCATTACGATGCACTCATCACAGTGGTAGGCTGTGATAAAAACATGCCAGGAGCCATGATGGCCATGTTGCGATTAAACAGACCTTCCCTACTGGTTTACGGTGGCACCATAGCACCTGGTTGTCATGCTGGAAAAAAACTTGATGTGGTCTCAGCATTTGAAGCTTGGGGAGAAAAAGTCAGCGGTAAAATAGATGAAAAAGAATACCAACAAGTGATTCAAAAAGCCTGCCCTGGAGCCGGTGCCTGTGGTGGCATGTATACCGCCAACACCATGGCATCTGCCATAGAAGCCATGGGAATGAGTCTGCCTTACTCTTCATCAAATCCCGCCATCAGCAAAGACAAACAGTCTGAAACAAAACAAGTGGCTTTTGCCCTAAATAATTTATTACACAAAAACATAAAACCCCGAGACATCGTTACAAAGACCGCACTGACTAATGCTTTTAAATTAATCACCGTACTAGGAGGTTCAACCAATGCAGTGCTGCATTTTCTTGCCATTGCTGATGCTGCTGGTATTCAAATGAATTTAGATGATTTTCAAACCATCAGCAATGAAACACCTTTTCTTGCTGATTTGAAACCCAGTGGTCAATATTTAATGCAAGATTTACATGAAGTGGGAGGCATTCCTGCGGTAATGAAATACATGCTTGATATGGGTTGGCTAGATGGCAGTTGTCTGACAGTTACAGGCAAAACTGTCGCTGAAAATTTAGCTCAAACCACCGCGGTTGATAACCAGCAAACCGTCATTCACTTGAAAGAAAATCCCATTAAATCTTCTGGCCACATACAAATCCTTAAAGGCAATCTGGCCACAGAAGGAGCTGTTGCAAAAATAACCGGCAAAGAAGGGGAAATTTTTCAAGGCAAAGCCATTACATTTGACAGTGAGCAGGCTGTCAACCAAGGCATTACCGATGGCAAGGTCAAACCAGGTCATGTAGTTGTTATCAGATATGTTGGTCCCAAAGGTGGACCTGGCATGCCTGAAATGCTCAAACCTACTTCAGCCATTATTGGTGCCGGTTTAGGTCACAGTGTGGCGTTAATTACTGATGGTCGTTTTTCAGGTGGTACACATGGTTTTGTTGTGGGTCACATCACGCCAGAAGCACAAGTTGGTGGCACTTTGGCATTGGTAAAAGACGGCGATACAATCACCATTGATGCACACCAAAACAGTTTGACCTTACATGTTTCAAAAAGCGAATTGGTAAGTAGAAGCAATCAATGGCAAGCACCACAACTGAAAGAACAACGAGGGGTTTTGGCCAAATATGCCAGAACAGTCAGTTCAGCTTCATTGGGTTGTTTAACAGATTTGAATGATGAACCGCCTGCAGTACCACAACCAAAGCAAGCCCATATAGTTGATAAAAAAAACACCAATTATCAACAAGGAGCCAACGCATGAAATCAACATCAATGACCTCTGACCCCAATATAGTTAATGACTCAATCAACGAAAAAGTCTTAAAAACAGTGACGGGTTCTGAGTCTGTTATTCTGAGTTTATTGGCCGAAGGTGTCACCCAAGTTTTTGGATATCCAGGTGGCGCTATCATGCCAACATATGATGCTTTGATGGATTTTGAAGATCAATTAAAACACATATTAGTCAGACATGAACAAGGGGCTGTTCATGCCGCTCAAGGCTATGCACGGGCATCAGGTAAAGTAGGTGTTTGCATTGCCACATCCGGTCCTGGGGCCACTAATTTAATTACTGGAATAGCGGATGCTTACTTGGACTCAACGCCCTTAGTATGTATCACAGGGCAGGTATTTGCACATTTATTAGGCACCGATGCTTTTCAGGAAATTGATATACTTGATATCTCCATGCCCGTAACTAAATGGAACTACAAAGTCACCAAGGCCAGTGAAATACCAGCTATATTAGCCAAAGCATTTTATATTGCCAGAAGTGGCAGGCCGGGACCTGTTCTAATTGACATCACTAAGAATGCACAAATTGATAACTTAGATTTTAATTACCAAGTTTGCCGTCAATTAAGTAGTTATGAGCCCAATCCACGGCCCAATCAACTGGCATTGATTCAAGCAGCCAGTTTAATTAATGCCGCCCAAAAACCATTGATAATTTTTGGTCAAGGCGTTATTTTAGGTGAAGCAGAACAAGAGTTCTTGGCTTTCGCTGAGCGTTGCGGAGCCCCATTGGCTTCAACAGTTTTGGGACTTTCAGCTTTACCAACAGACCACCCTCAATATGTTGGTATGTTAGGCATGCATGGAAATTATGCTCCTAACACTTTAACCAATGAATGTGATTTATTAATCGCTATAGGTATGCGTTTCGATGACCGTGTGACCAGTAATTTAGCGCATTATGCAAAACAAGCACAGGTCATTCATTTCGATATTGACCCTTCAGAAATCAATAAGAATGTAACTGTGGATGTCGCTGTTTTGGGTGATGTGAAACAAACATTGCCTGAATTAATAAAGCACATTAAATGCAATCAGCATCAGTCATGGCTTCAACAATTTCAGCAACTGTCTGCCATTGAAAAAAACAAAATCACTGACAAAGATCTCCACCCCAAAACTGATGACATCAACATGGCAGAAGTGGTTGAATGCCTGAACCAACAACACGATGACGCCATCATAGTTACAGATGTAGGCCAACATCAAATGGTGACCTGCCGATACGCCAAATTCAAACAAAGCAGAAGCTTAATCACATCAGGAGGTTTAGGGACCATGGGTTTTTGTTTACCCGCTGCCATTGGTGCAAAGTTTGCACGACCTGACAGAGCCGTTGTGGGTATTGTAGGTGACGGCGGAATCCAAATGACAGTTCAAGAATTGGGCGTGATAATGCAACACCAACTACCCGTGAAAATCATTATTTTAAATAATCAATATCTGGGCATGGTACGTCAATGGCAAGAACTTTATTTTAACAAACGTTATGCATCTACTGAAATGTCAAATCCTGACTTTGGACTCATAGCTGATGGCTATGGTATCAGCAATGCTCAAGTAAACACCCGCGATCAATTGACTCAAGCCATCCATACCATGATGAACCACCCTGGTGCATATGTACTCGAAGTCTTGGTTGCCCAACAGGACAATGTCTTTCCCATCATTTCTCCAGGAGCATCAGTTTCTGACATGTGCCTGGAAAGTAACTTGACTGATTATAAAGAGGAATCCCAAAATGATTAAAAACTATACTTTTGCAATATATTCAAATGACCAAGCTGGCATCCTTAATCGTATTACGGCTGTTTTTTCTCGGGTTGATCTCAATATCGATGCACTGTCCGTATGTGAGTCTGAACAAACAGGCATATTCAGACACAGTGTTCAGGTGTGCTGTGACCATCAAACAGCATACCGCTTAAGCAAACAATTAGAGCGACAAATAGAAGTCATCAAAGCTGAGTTTCAACCTGAAGATGACATGATTCAACAAGAAGTGGCTTTATATAAAATCGCTTCAAAATCGATGTTAGAACAAACATTAACAGAACAAATCATGCACCGACATCATGCCAGGGTTTTGAGCATGAACAGTGAATACACCGTCATTGAAAAAACGGGTAACCGTGCTGAAAGCCAAGCCTTACTTGAAGAACTCTCAACCATTGGTGTGCTTGAATTCGCACGTTCAGGCCCTGTCAGTATCAGCAAACCCATGACCATTGAATCCATTCAGGCTGATATGTCCATATTTAAACAACACGCTACATGTGAGCCCGATGAAGGCTTGGCAGTAGAATACACTTTTTAAACATTTTTTATTAACAGGAATTATTATGGCACAATTAAACTTTGGCGGCACTTTAGAAGAAGTTGTCACCCGTGAAGAATACCCATTATCAAAAGCACAAAATTTTTTGAAAAACAAAACCATTGCCGTATTAGGCTATGGCGTACAAGGCCCTGGACAAGCACTTAACCTGAAGGACAATGGATTCAATGTCATAGTAGGCCAACGCAAAGGCAGTGCTTCTTGGGATAAAGCCATAGCGGATGGTTGGGTTGAAGGCGAAACCTTATTTGAATTAGCAGCAGCCACAAATAAAGCTGACGTGGTGATGTATTTGTTATCTGATGCAGGTCAAATTTCTGCATGGCCGGAAGTTAAAGCCAACCTCAAGGCTGGTAATACACTTTACTTTTCTCATGGCTTTGCCATCACTTACCATGATCAAACAGGTATCGTTCCGCCCAAAGACATAGATGTGGTACTGGTTGCACCTAAAGGCTCTGGTCGTTCATTAAGAACGTTATTCCAACAGGGTAAAGGTTTGAATTCAAGTTATGCCATATTTCAAGATGTCACTGGCGATGCCAAAGAAACAGCCACTGCTTTGGGCATTGGGGTGGGGTCTGGCTATTTGTTTGAAACAGATTTTAAAAAAGAAGTCTACTCTGATCTAACGGGTGAGCGTGGCATCTTAATGGGCGCCATAGCAGGTCTTTTTGAAGCACAATATAATGTTTTACGTAAACACGGCCACTCACCTTCAGAGGCTTTCAATGAAACCGTTGAAGAATTGACCCAAAGCTTGATGCCATTGGTTGCAGACAACGGAATGGACTGGATGTATGCCAACACATCAACAACAGCACAACGCGGGGCACTGGACTGGCGACTTAAGTTTCGTGATGCCAACACACCAATTTTTGAAGAATTATACAAAAGCGTAGCCAGTGGTGAAGAAGCTCGGGTGGTGATTGAAGCCAATCAAAAACCTGATTACCGTGAAAAACTGAATCAAGAATTGTCGGCATTACGTCACTCTGAATTATGGCAAACTGGTCAGCAAGTCAGAAAACTACGTCCAGAAAACGGTTGAATGACATGTCAACTGTTGCCTCTGTTCAAAATCGCCCAGCTGCTTTCATCGATGTGGAAGCAGCAAACAAGCGATTAAAAAATGTAGTTAATCAAACACCTTTGATGTCAAATGTAACTTACAGTCTGACTTATGATGCAGATATTTTGCTAAAAAGAGAAGACCTTCAAACTGTCCGTTCATATAAAATTCGGGGCGCCTACAACAAAATTATCAGCTTATTAGAACACAAACCTTCACTGAAGCATGTGGTTTGTGCCAGTGCTGGCAATCATGCACAAGGTGTGGCGTATACATGTAGAACATTGGGAATACAAGCCGCCGTTTTCATGCCTGTGACCACGCCGCAACAAAAGATTGAACAAGTCAAGATGTTTGGTGGAGACCATGTTGAATTGGTCCTGTACGGTGACACTTTTGACGCTGCCCAGCAACAGGCTTACACTTACAGCCAAATACATAACTTTCCATTCATTCACCCATTTGATGATCCTGATATCATCGCTGGTCAAGCCACCATAGCCACAGAAATCCTCAAGCAATGTCAAAAAAACATTGATTATGTCTTTGTTCCCATCGGCGGTGGCGGTTTGGCCTCAGGGATACTTACTGTTTTTAAACAATTGTCACCACACACAAAAATTGTTGGGGTAGAACCCAGTGGTGCGGCTTCTATGGCAGCGGCTTTACAATCCGGTCATAACACCAAACTTCCGAACATTGATCGTTTTGTTGATGGTGCTGCAGTACAACAGGTAGGTAAACACACCTTAAAGGTATGCCAAGAGTTATTGGATGATGTCATCAGTGTGCCAGACGGCCTCATATGTCAAACCATTTTAAACCTGTATAACAAAGATGCGATTGTGGTGGAACCCGCTGGTGCTTTATCGATTGCTGGCATGCAACAATACCAAGATAAAATAAAAGGCAAACGTGTGGTATGTATTCTTAGTGGTAGCAACAATGACATCACTCGAATTGAAGAAATTCGCGAACGCGCTTTACTATTCAATGGTTTAAAACATTACTTTTTGGTCCGCTTTCCACAACGTGCAGGTGCCTTAAAAGAATTTGTAGCCGATGTTTTAGGTCCTGCCGATGACATCACATACTTCCAGTATCAAAAAAAACATAACCGAGAACATGGACCTGCTGTGGTTGGAATTGAGTTGAAACGAGCTGAAGACTTCCAACCCTTAATGAGCAGAATGAAAACTGGAGGTTTTTTTAATGATTACCTCAATAATCAACCAGAATTATTTTCAATGTTAATGTGAGTGAGGGCAACAATAAGTAATCTAATAGCTGAATATTAATCCTTATTTACCAATCTGTTTTAATCAATTAACATAAGCTCATTGAATTAAATTTCCAGTGGTAATCGATACAAAAAATCAGTAACTTCAGTTATCCCTCACCCATCATTTTAGACAAAATACGACGGGCTTCTTTCAGCTGTTTCATCAACAATGGAATTTGTTTGCGATCACCACCAAAAGAGGCCGTTGACAATTCATTTTCCAAATCATAAATGGTTTGTTGCAAAAATTTGACATTAGGGTCATCTTTTGTTTGTATGTCTTGTGTTGATAACATTTTTCAGTTCTTGCAAAAGGTCAATATATTAGCTGATAGTGCGTCAAAATTCTGTAAGTTTTATAAAATTTTCAACTGATCATTCATTCAACAGCTGTCCGCATAAGTTACACACAACCGTTGGCTCAAAATAAACACCTACTGGTTTTATGATGACGTAAGTTGTCAATCAATGCTGCGCTTTTACTTGTGATATTCTTTGTTTCATTGCTGCTGCAGGCAAGTATCCTGGAATCATGGTGCCATCTTCAAACACAACAGCTGGAGTCCCTACCTTATACACACCAACACCTAACCCTAAATTGTATTGCAGCTCAATGGGATTGGGACACATCAGTGGTTCTGATGTTTCTCCTCTTTTTGCTGATGTCATGGCTTGTTTTTGATCACTTGCACACCATACATTAACCGCTTTTTGATGTGAAGGGGTATTGAGTCCTGATCGCGGGAAAAACAAATAGGAAACACCGATACCTAATTCATTATATTGTGCTACTTCCTGATGAAGTTTTCGACAATAACCACAGTCTATATCTGTAAAAACAGTAATGTGTTCAGTCATTTTTTCAGGCAAAAAGTCGATACTTTTGTGTTGCCTTGTGAAATCAGCTAGCATCTCATGCCGCATTTTATTTTCAGTTTCTTGAGTCAGATTGACACGACTTTTGAGGTTTGTCATTTGACCATCAAACATAAACTCACCGTCTTCACTCATGTAGATTACTTGTTTGGTAGGACCACCTTTTACAATGACCTCTTTGATGCCTTTAAGTGGCGTATCATGAATGGCTTCAATAACAACCTCTTGGTTTGACAGCTGCTGAATGGCTAATTTTAATTTGTCATTATTTTCAAGAGTTGAAGCTGCATAGGTGGCAGAAAGTGAGCTTAATAAACTGATGGTTAGAATGTATTTCATTGGTTCCTCTTTGCATTGTTTTGATAGGGAGTTTGGCTCTGCTAATACCGCACAGACATTGATAAGACCGACCAAGAGTCTAAATGTTCAAAACAATTATTAAATGCTGCAACCACTTCACCTTAAAGCAGTTGAAAATCATTCGCAATAATTGAACAATGTATCGAATTCAATATTCATGAGGACACATTTTGAGTCACATTCAACACGCATCACAAAACCAACCCAAGGGATGGTTTGCAAAATTCCTGGCTACTGTTGAATGGTTGGGTAATCTACTACCACACCCCATCACATTGTTTGCGCTGTTTTGTTTATTTATCATCTTGTTCAGTGGTGTTGCCGCCTATTTTGGAATGAGCGTACCAGATCCCAGACCAGTTGGATCTCCTGGTCGAGAAGCTGATGGTGTTATCGAAGTAATCTCATTATTCTCTGGGGAAGGATTGCGACGAATTGTTGCAGGCTTGGTTACCAATTTCACAGGGTTCGCACCTTTAGGAACGGTGTTGGTGGCCTTATTGGGTGTGGCAGTAGCAGAACATTCAGGTCTGTTATCAACAGCCATGCGGTCATTGGTTATGGGTGCGTCAAAACAAATGGTCACGCTGATGATTGTTTTTGCTGGAGTGGTATCAAATACTGCATCAGTACTAGGATATGTTGTGTTAATTCCAATGGCTGCAATGATTTTTCATTCATTAGGACGCCACCCCTTGGCTGGACTAGCGGCTGCTTTCGCAGGCGTTTCTGCCGGATACAGTGCCAATTTATTCATTGGAACTGATGAGCTATTTTGGATTAATTCTGGCTGTTGCTGCACGTTATAAAAAAGATTTAGGCATTGGTACATTGATTGCAACCATGCTTCCATACAGCATGGTGTTTTTGCTGGGCTGGACGCTTTTATTTTATTTGTGGGTATTTGTTTTAGGTATGCCAGTTGGTCCTGGTGCAGATACTTACTACACACCATAAAGTGTAGTGTCACTACATGTGCCGTTCTCAATCTGATTGAGAACGGCTGATTTTGATGCCTACTGTTTGTGCATTCGCTACAGCAAAGGGTTTGAATAATTTCAGTTTGACTTTTTTACAAGCAAATTCTTTCAATACCAATTGAGCCACTTCTTCAGCCAAACGTTCAATCAATTCAAATCGACTCGCTCTGACAAAATGGGTGATCTTTTGACAGACAGCATAATAATCTAGCGCATCTTTGATGTCATCAGAGTGAGCAGCTTTTCGACAATCAAATGACAAATCCAAATCAATATATACAGGTTGTGTACTGCGTTTTTCCCACTCATGGATACCAATTATGGCATCAACACGCAATTGCTTAATACATATCTTATCCATTACGAAACTAACTTCATTGATGAACCAACTGTGGCAAACCAGATGTTAACCACCATCTTTTCGCTTCATCATCATATACCCAAACTTGGTGGTCAACCACCACCTTTTCACGCTTGGTATGGATGTTGTAAAATTTTATTTGAACGTCTTGCAACACCTCATTATCATTTTCACCTGGAAGGATAGGTGATGCCACATAAGAACTGATATTAAACTGTTTTAAACGTTCAATGTCCAGATTTGAAGGTTTATGCTGTTCATCAATTTCAGGGCTAAAGTAGGTCATTGCATTATCGTATTGAGACCAACGCATAACCTTCTCATATTGGAATAAAGTATGGTCTAATGATTGCTTTTTACTCATGCGGCCACCACAAGAAATCAGCAATGAAAGAACAATAACAACAAAGATAATTTTTTTCATGTATATCAACCTATTTGCACAACCATTGAGTATGACACATTGTGCTATAAATAAAAATTAATTATTTCACTGTGCATCAGAAGCAAAGTGAAAAAATCACCGATACATATTAAATGGTTTTTTTATTGTAATCTATTTTCTTAAAATGACAAACCGAGCCATCATGGTAGTACAAACTTCACGATTTGTATTAAGCACTTGGCAGTTAACGTTCACTTTTAAACTTCCCTTATTTGCTGCTAACTTGTAAGCTATATCACGCCATATTATTGCTTCATCTAAGTTGGCTTCGATAATTAAATCATCTTCTTGCGCTTTGACCCAATCGGTTTTCGCTTGGTGAATGACCACATCATTATCAATTTGTTGATGCTCCAAATTTGATTTAATCAAAGACCAACCACAAATGGTCATGAGGGCTGCACTGCTGCCACCAAAAACCGTGTTTTTGTCATTTATGTTTGGTTCAATCGGGGCGGTGGCAATTATCTGGCTATCACTGATTTCGGTGACAGACAGTCGCATAAATTCAACTAATGGGATCTGTTTGTACAACTTGGCTTGAAATGCCTTAGCAAAAGAACTCATCAGAGCGCTGATTATTGAACAGGATTTCTGAGTTTAGATGGTAATAAGATATCGAACATGCTTCCCAACCCAGATTCTTTCTTAACTGGCTCATTTTCGGTTTCTTCATTTTCAACTTGTGCGCTTTCTAATTCTATAGACTCAGATTTATTTTGTTTTTTAAGCCTGATTATTGCATCAGAAACCGTGATACCTGCGGGCATGTCAGTCTCATCATGAATGACTGAAGCCTTTAGTTTAGGCTTCAACATATCTACTTGGCATGAGACATCGTTTGCATGGGCGGTACCCACAACAACAAACAGTATCAGCAAACTAGTAAGAATTTTCATGACAGCATTGATATATTGACAACTAAGACCTTGTGATTTTTCTATAAAATAGTGAATAAATCAACAAAAACACTGCTTTTTCACCTATAAAATACAAAAATTATTAGAATACTTAATATATGCAACCAACAAAATCAAAAAACAGCCCCAATTGGTTAGCCGATTTTTCATTACCTATGCGGATTTTTACCGTCATTCTGGTAGCTGAGATTATGGTAGTTATTTACTCTTTGAGTTTTCTTAGTTTTGACTTCCAATACTTGAATCAACTGGCTGAATTAAGTTTATTGGCCCAACTGATAGCCATTACGCTCATCGTAATATTATCAAAGCTGTATCAATACCTAAACCGCTTGAGCGTGATACCAGGCGTGCTATCAGTTCTTTTTATCACCATTGTACTGGCTGCAGTTTATACACAACTGATGGCCTGGATAGATCACGCATTGATGTTTGGTTTATTTAGAGATCCAACCTTAACAACTGTTCGTATCAGTCTGGCAACCAGTCTCACTTTATTGACATTATTGCGGTATTTTTATATTCAAAATTTATGGGCCAACCAAATTGAAGCACTGGCCAAAGCACAGATGAATGCATTACAAGCCAGAATCAAACCTCATTTTCTTTACAATTCATTGAATTCAATTGCGGCTTTGATTGCTTTTGATAGTAAATCAGCAGAACAAGCTGTTTTGAACCTTTCAGGTTTATTCAGAAAAGCCTTCGCTAATAATAAAGAAAGCATGACCTGCATTGAAAATGAACTTGAATGGATTGATGAATATTTAGCCATTGAAAAATTACGTTTAATGGAGCGCTTACAATTCAAATCCACCATTGACGAAGAATTGTTAAACATCAAAATACCTTTGCTTTCCATTCAACCCTTAATAGAAAATGCAGTCATTCATGGCATTCAACACTTGGTTCAAGGTGGCTGTATAGATTTAACTATCAAAAAGACAGCACATGGATTTTATGTCGAAGTGAAAAACCCTGTTTGTAATGAAACATCGAAACCAGGAAATCAAACTGGTTTAAACAACATCAAATCACGTTTAGAACTGGCCTACGGAAACCATCTTGAATTTAACATACAAAAGCATGACAATGAATTTGTAGTTCGTTGGGAGGTTTTAAAATGAAAACACTGATAGTTGATGATGAGCCCTTAGCCAGAAGGCGCTTGAAACACATGTTAAACCACTTGCAAATCAATCAAGTCATTGAAGCCAATAACGGCACGGAAGCCATCAATATAATTTCTAAGCAATTACCCGATTTGATATTTATGGACATAGAAATGCCTCAATTAAATGGTATAGAAGCAGCGGAAATAATCAAACAAAAACATCCCAGTATTCCCATTATATTTTCAACCGCACATGAAAACTTTGCACTCAAAGCCTTTGACTTATCTGCAGCAGACTACCTACTAAAACCTTTATCTATTAATCGTTTAAAACAAGCTTTAGCTAAAGTTGGCATGGCTCAAATGGGAGATAAAATTACAGTAAAAAAAGGTAATGATGTGATAATGGTTGCAGTTGATGACATCATATGTATGATGGCAGAGGATAAATATGTAACCGCTTATTTGAGTGATCAAACGCTGATTTTAGATCAAAGCTTGACAGAATTAGAGCAGCTCAGTAACCAATACCTGCGAATTCATCGCAGTTGTTTGGTTAATGTAAACTACCTGCAAGGCATTCATATGAACTCAAATCACACACCCAGTGTTATTTTAAATAAAATAGACTTAAAGCCAGTTATTTCAAGAAGACAACTGGCCACCGTAAAAAAACTGATTAAACAACTATGAAACAAACCATAACCATTGCCACCAGAGAATCTGCTTTGGCCATGTGGCAAACTGAATACGTGGCAGCCATCATTGAAGCCAAAACCAACTTCAAGACCAAAATCCTTGCCATGACCACTGAAGGCGATCAGCGATTAGAAGTTAGCTTAAATAAAATTGGTGGCAAAGGTTTGTTCCTTAAAGAACTAGAGCAATCCATGTTAGTCGGTGAAGCTGATATCGCAGTACATTCCATGAAAGATGTTCCAGCTGACTTACCAGAAGCATTTCAAATATGTGCAGTTTTTCCACGTGCCGATGAAAGTGATGCTTTTGTTTCAAATCACTATAATAAACTGGCAGAACTGCCTAAAAATGCGGTGGTAGGTACATCAAGTTTACGTCGACAATCACAATTGTTGTCACTACGACCTGATTTAGATATCAGGCCATTAAGGGGCAATGTAAACAGCCGACTCCAAAAATTAGATGATGGCCATTATGATGCCATTATATTGGCATCAGCCGGCCTCATTCGACTGGGTTTTGATACAAGAATCAAAAGTCGTTTAACTGCACCTGAATGGTTACCAGCTGTTTCACAGGGCGCTGTGGGTATTGAATGCCTTAAAAACAATAAAGAACTGGCAGAAGCGCTGACAAACTTAACAGATCATGCCACTTGGCAATGCATACAAGCAGAACGGGCATTAAACCTTAAATTGAATGGTTCTTGTTCTGTCGCAATAGGTGCATTAGCCTCTTATCATTTGGATGATACCATTGCTTTAAGAGCCGCTGTCTTCAGTCCAGATGGAACCCAGTCAGTGAGTGCACATCAACAAGGTTATGACCCAAACCAGCTCGGTGAATATGTTGCCAACGAATTGTTAGATCAAGGTGCAGCTGCCATTCTGGCATTGGCAGACTAGGTGTATAAAAATCATGACAACAGTCATCGTCACAAGGCCGGTTACAGCCATTGAACAATCCAGTCAAATCTACAAGGAAGCTGGTTTTGATGTTTTTCAAGCACCTAGCTATGACATTCAAACCAATGAAAGTGTTCAGCCTCAATGGCTTAACAGTGCTGCTGACACATGGATTATACTCAGTGTTCATGCACTGACGCATGCATTAAAACTCGAACCCAAACTCAATCCCTCAACCCATACCAACATCATTGCAGTTGGCCCAGCTGTCAAAAATCTATGGCAACAACATTTTAATCACCCTATACGGTTTCATCCAAGCATGAACTCAGAAGGTGTGATTGAATTACTAAAAATCATCAAACCCCAATCTGTCAAAATACTGACGGCTGAAAACGGCAGAAACCTGATTAAGTCCTATTGCATGCAAGCACAGATTAGCTACAGTCAAATCAACACTTATTTACGCATACCATTAAAAATTGACGTAGAAAAACTGACAACCTTATACAGAGATAAAACTGAAAGTCCTACTATTTTAACTGCCACCAGCGGTAATGTCTTACAACATTTTTATTCACAATTGACTCAGCCATTACAACATCAAGTTAAATTCAAGCCATTGATTGTTGGTGCCCAAAGGATTGCCCAATTAGCCACTTCATTGGGATTTACACAAGTGTATGTTGCCAACAGCCCAAGTGATGAATGCATGTGCATGCAAGTAGCTAACTACATGCAAACACATTAAAGCCAGAAAACTGTCTGAACACAATCAATCCAACCAGATACAATATTTTTATGTTGTCATTAAGACAGCTGCTTATCAGCTATGTATTGGTTAACCAACGTCTCAAGAATGGTCATTGGAACTGCACCATTTTTTAACACCACATTGTGAAATTCACGAATATCAAATTCGGTACCCAGTGCTTGTTTGGCCTGTTCTCTCAATGCCATGATTTTAATCATGCCCACCTTATAACCCAGCGCTTGGCCCGGCCAAACAATATACCTTTCAATTTCTGAAACCACATCTGTCATAGCCATGCCAGTGGTGTCCGCCATGTATTTAATCGCTTGTTCACGCGTCCAGCGCTTGTAATGAATGCCAGTATCAACGACCAACCTGACAGCCCGCAACAGTTCTCCTTGCAAACGCCCCAAATTATTAAAGGGTTCTTGCTGGTAACCATATTCCCAAGCCAAACGTTCGGCATACAAAGCCCAACCTTCTGAGTAGGCGGTAAATCCAATGTAATTTCGAAAACTCGGCAAGCCTTCCAATTCATTTTTAATGGCAATTTGAAAATGATGACCAGGAATTGCCTCATGATAAGCCAAGGTTTTCATGCCCCATTTAGGTGTGGCTTTTATGTCATACAAATTGGCATAAAAGATACCCGGTCTTGACCCATCCGGAGAGGGTCCTCGATATGAACCACCTGCAGCTGTCTTTTGTCGATATTCCGGAACACGTTTCACCACCACACCCGCTTTAGGCCGGACATCGAAAATTTCATCCATACCTTGATCAATCTCATTAATTAAGCGTTCGTATTCAGCCAGAATTTGCGCTCTCCCCTCATCGGTATCAGGGTACAAAAAACGTGGATCTTCATTCAACGCTTGCATGGCCGCACCTACAGTTTGCCCAGCATATCCTTCAGCTTGTAATATGGTGGCCATTTCAGCCACTATTCTATCAACTTCTGATAAACCCAATTGATGTAATTCTTCAGCGCTATAATCGGTGGTGGTCATGGCCTTAATACGACTTTGGTAATAAGCATCACCATCTGGTAACTTCCAGACACCAGCGTCATTGGTCGCCAGTGGTAACAACTGATTGAACAAAGCCAAATATCGATCATAAGCTGGAATTACCACTTGATTCATATGAACGCGCATGTGTGCTTTCAATTCTTCTTTTTTACTAACTTCAAGATTTTCTATCGCATCAACTTTGCTATAAAAATCTTTAACCAGCGGATTGTCATCTATTTCAGGGTCACGGATGTTATGTAAGTTTTCAATGATTTTTTCTATCACAAATTGAGGCGGTAAAATACCCATCTCGTGTTCTTTGCGCACATAAGACAAGGTGTTATCAAAATAACGTCCTATTTGTGATACCCGAGACAAATAATCTTCAGCATCACCCACATCTTCAATTTCATGGGTGTTGCTCATATAGTTAACAATGCCCTGATAACTACCTCCTCTTTGGGTGACACTGTAACTGTGGTTTTTGTATTTAATGCCGTCCATTTCACCTTGTAAAAAGAATGACAGAATGTCATAAGAAATGGCGTCTTGTCCGGTTAACTTGCTGCGATCATATTCATGTAACTGTTTGTAATCTTTCTTAAGTAATGCCAATGCCTTGTTATCAGCTTTAAAAGAGTTATCATCCAATTCATCGTTCCAAAATCCAACACCTAATTCAGTCATGGTCTGTGGACTTTCCAACACAAACTCAATAAATACTTTTTCATAAAAATGGTTGATTGAAAACGGCCTGAACCAAATCAGGTTAACCACAAAAACCACCAGTGCCAAAAACAATACCAGCAATATTCGCTTACTGTATTTCCACGTTTTACTCGCCATATATACCCCTTTAATTATTGCTGTTTATTTTAAGACGTATCAAAACTTTTGATGTTACATCTCAGGCTTCATATTACCAGAATAAAGCTCATTTATTTTAACTCAAAGGAGTACTTGGATTTAAAAAACATTAGGCTGCTGTGATGCACAATGAACAGAATGGTCGATGCCTCAAGTTTCTATCACCAAAGCTCAGTTGATAGTTAGAAACCTCTCAATGCCGCTATTTACCGATTTATGTACATTGTGATGATGTCGTAATGGGATTGATTATGCGTATTGTGCTTTTACTTTATGCATGATTTGATTGAATTTTGCTTGTAAAGATTCATCTACTTCAACAGGATCTATTTTTAATATGATTTTCGTCAACTCCCTTATTTCGCTCTGATCAATCATGCTTTTCTTACCAGCAAGCGTCATAATTTTATCTAGCTCAGCTGCTCTTAATTTGTCCTCAGATCCATAACATTCAATAGAATGATCAGATGTTCCTAAGTAGTCATTCGATTCTTTCATGTTTATACCCTCATTTATTTTTGGTTATTATGCAGCCTATATTAGCAACACAGCCAGTTTTTTTTGCAGGGCTTCGTCACAAAAACTGCAATTTATTGGGGCACAAATGAACACTCAATAAAACCTTAATGAAGTGATGAAGGCGATAGCTTTGAGACACTATTTATTGTGAATTCGAGTATTGTTCAGTCATGATGAACGACCGGTTTACGCAATTTTTTGGTTTTACCTCTGCGTGTCTTTGAATCTAACCTTCTCTTTTTAGATGCCTTTGTAGGACGCGTGGCTTGACGTTTTTTGGGTTGAATTAGCGCTGAGTTTATGAGTTGTTTTAATCGATTTAAAGCATCCTCTTTATTTTTTTCTTGAGTTCTGAACTGTTGGGCCTTGATGATAATCACCCCTTCTTTGTTAACCCGCTGATCTGCCAAATTTAAAAGTTGTTGTTTAAAAAATTCAGATAAGCTTGATTGCTGAATATCGAAACGTAAGTGTATTGCACTGGATACTTTGTTCACATTTTGACCACCTGGGCCTTGAGCTCGAATGGCAGTCAGTTCGATTTCTGAATCATTAATTTGTACGTTATTGGATAGTTTAATCATATCAACGGTTATTATCAGTCAAAACCAACTTTAAAACTTTCAGCATTAACCATCAACATGTCAGCCATCTCCATCCCCACTTGGCTACATTGTAATTGGCATCAATCCAAATCAGGCCTGGAAGTGCTTCAGATGGTTGATTTCTGCAACTCAATTGCATTATTTTCCTGTTCTCTAAGCGTCTCTTTACTTTATTATAGCAACAGTTACTTTTCTGTTCATGATTTCAACTTGATTTCAATACTCAATCATTACTTAAACTACCATGTCCAGTTTCAATTTTGCCCATTAGCATAAAGTCAATTAGAATAGGTCTCTTTTTTTCGGATTCCACCATGGACATTAATTGGGTCAGACAACAGTTTCCAGTATTTCAAAAACAAGCTGAACAGCAAGCTTTACCCATGGTATTTATGGATAACGCGGGTGGATCACAAACGGTAGGGCACGCCATGGACGCAATGGTTGAATACTTGACTGATTACGATGTACAACTGGGCGCCAGCTATGCAACCTCAACGGCTGCAACCATACAATTAAAACAGGCCACCGAAGCAATTCAAACCTATGTCAATGCCAAACGTACAGAAGAAGTGATTGTCGGTGCCAGTAGTACGGCTTTGGTGCGCATCCTCAGTTTATGTTTAGCCAAAAGCATGCAAGTTGGTGATGAAATCATCATCACCGATGTTGATCATGAAGCCAATCGAGCAGCATGGCTTGATTTACAGCAACAAGGCATATCCATCAAAATTTGGCACATTCGACCTGATACTTTTGAATTAAACAGTGACGATTTATTGGCCCTGATGACTGATAAAACCAGGCTGGTTTGTTTTACTCATGTATCGAATATTCTTGGAACAATTAACCCAGTAGCCGAATGGACCCACTTAATTCACAACAAAGGCGCCTTGGTCTTTGTTGATGGTGTTGCTTATGCACCACATCGTGCGATAGATGTTCAGGCTTGGGATGTTGATTTTTATTTTTTCAGCACCTACAAAACCTTCGGTCCGCACCAGGCGGTCATGTACGGCAAATTTAAAATACTGGATACTTTACCTGGTTTTAATCATGACTTTATTCAAACCACTCCGTATAAATTTCAGCCAGGGAATGTTAATTATGAGCTGTGTTATGCCATGGGTGGCGTGGTACAGTATTTATGTGAATTGGGTGCTGGACAAAATGCCGCTGAAATCAACCGCAGAAACCTAACTCAGGCGTATAAAACTATGGCCCAATATGAAGCGGAACTGTTGAAGCCCTTAATTAAATTTTTAAATCATCAACCAGAAATAAAAATCATTGGATTAAATTCACACACAGCCAATATTCGAGTAGCCACTTTATCATTTATCCACAACAACATTGATTCAAAAACTATTGTTGAACGAGTTGACCCCCACAATATAGGCATTCGCTTCGGTGATTTTTATGCTGTTAAGTTAATTGACCATTTGGGCTTGCGTGATAAACATGGCGTGGTTCGAGTAAGCTTGGCCCATTACAACACGAGTGAAGAAGTAGAGTCTTTGATTAAGGCGCTTAAAGAAATTTTTTAATTTAAGGCATTTAATCACAAATAAACCCACTGTGGTTTTACCAGGTATGGGTTTCGTTACTTGTATAGAAATTCACAGTGTCTTAAATACCTGTTTCAACCGTTTAACTGAAACCTTTTGTTTGGTACCGAGGCTTTGGGCAAACAAGGAAACACGGAGTTCTTCCAATAGCATCAAAAAATCTTGATGTGCATCGGAAAATTCATCAATTTGATCGCATAAGCTATAAAAAGGTAAACTCACAACTGACAGCTCCTTAAGCTTTTCTGATTCTTTAGCTGGGGAGTGAAGTGCTGTTTCCAATCGCATCGACAATCCTTTTAAAAAACGCGGGTAATTAAGCAAATCTTGTTTACGTACATGATGCAAAAAGTCCGCATATATTAAGTAATCTAACTGGTATTGCATGTCATTGTATGTGGCATGCGTCAGTAAGTTATGTTTACTTTCTACTTGTTGCCATATGTTGTACCATTGCTCCATAACTGGAGCCAGCATTTGTGCCCAATCATAGGTTGATTTATATAATTTTTTGCTCAGTTGGTCAGCCAGACTGTCAAATTGTGTTTGTGTTCCTATCCAGTTAACTGAATCTATTTGTTTTTCCAGTAATGAATCAATCAATTCATCTATCAACTTACGACCACTTTCTAACGCATTCCAAGCCATTTCAGCTTTTAAATTTAGCTGAACTTTTTGTACTTGTTTAATAATTTTAGGGTACTTTATCATCAACAATTTCTTGATGCCTTGGATGTGCTTGATGCTGGCTTGATGTTCAGTTTCAAACAGTCTCAAACCCACAGCATCTTGTTGATCAACTATTGCTTGATAAGCCATTAGTCCATTATCAAGTTGTATCTGTTTTTGCAAATCACCAAAAACCCAGTCATTTGCACCATCAATTTTCCGGCTTTTTGAAACGGTTTTTTGAAAACTTTGATTGGCTTGCTGGCTAAAGCTATTCAGTAAACTGTTTAAATTTCTCCCACTCTTAAGAGCTTTGTTATTGTTATCATATACCACGTACCGAAACTTCAAATGGTTGTCTAATTCAACGTCTTTCCAATCACTTATCTGAGTTTTCAGACCATTTTTCTTGAATACCAAACGCACCAATTGTTCGTAGAAATCTTGTTGAGGATCCAGCTCTTCACTGAGGATTTCAGCATATTCTTTAATCGGAAATAAACCCCTACGAATACTTTTAGGCAACCCCTTAATTAACATTTCAAGTTTCTCTGGTAATAATCCAGGCACCAGAAACTCAAAATCGTTCGCATTCAATGCATTCAACCATGGCAATTGTATATGTGCTGTGACACCATCCGTGTCGGTGCCAGGCTGAAACTCATAAGTCAGACTCAATGTTAATTTTCGAATGGTCATGCTATCTGGAAACAACTTAGCTCGATCAACTGGGGTTTGTCTCATGTATAAATCAGCGTCACTGAAATATAGGCTTTTATCTCCATGTTTAGCCACCCATTTTTTTAGTTGCGCTTCAGAATAAATACCCTCAGGAATCACAGCATCATACAAATCATACATTTTATTAGGGTCAACCAACAAATCCTTCTTTCGGTGACGGTCTTCTTCAGCTTGTATACTTGCTATCAACTTGGCATTGTGGTGATAAAAAGCCATTCGTGTATTAAGTTGTTGCTCGACCAAGCCTTTACTGATAAATATTTTTCTCGATGCTGTGGGATCTTTGGGTCCATAATGAAACAATTGCTTTTCATTCAAAATCAATCCCATTAAAACCGACCTTTGGTAGCCCATGACCGAACCTTGCTTTTTAGACCAAAAAGGATCGTAATGATTTTTTTTAATCAAGTGCCGGCCCACTTCATTAATCCATTGAACCTCTAATTCAGCTACCATCCGTGCGAAAACCTGACTGGTATGTACAATTTGTCCAGCTAAAATCCATTTAGGCGTTCGGCCATACAAAGCTGAGCCTGGAAATATCATGAATTTTTTATTGCGTGTACCACTGTATTCTTTGTCTGCTTGATGCATGCCTATATGCGCGATAAATCCTGATAACAGTGCTTTATGAATTTGAACGTAATCAGCTGTTTGCTCTGAAATTCGCATTTTTTGCTTCTTTACCAATGATGTTAATTGTCTGTTAACATCTTTCCACTCCATGTACCTTTTGATAGAAATAAAGTTATCACGACACCACTGTTTAAATGCTTTGTTTTTTAATTGTTTTTTTTGTTTATTAAGCACTTCCCACAATTTTAACAATGCCATAAAGTCTGACTTTTCATGACTGAATTTTTGATGTGCTTTGTCTGCAGCTTGTGACCACTCCAACGGTCTTTCGCGTGGGTCTTGTATTGACAAACCAGAAACAATCACCAATATGTCCTTCAAACAACCGAGTCCATTGGCTTTGATCAATATTCGAGCCAATTGTACATCAATAGGTAAATGCGCCATCATGCGGCCAGTGGCTGTTAATTGTTGTCCTTCATCCAAGGCTTCTAATTCAATTAATAACTGATATCCATCATTTATCATTTTAAAGTCAGGTTGATCAATGAATGGAAAATCAGTTAAATGGCCCAAATTCAATACATGTGTCTGCAAAATAACAGATGCCAAAGAAGTTCTGAGAATTTCAGCGTCTGTATGTTCTGGTCGACTTTCAAAATCTTGTTCTGAATACAGTCGGTAGCAGTGACCATCTGCTATTCGACCACATCGACCCATCCTTTGGTTTGCACTGTCTTGTGCAATGTTCTCAATTTGCAAACCTTGAATTTTACTGCGTGCTGAATATCGACTGATACGTGCCAAACCAGAATCTATTACATAGTGAATACGCGGTACGGTTAATGAAGTTTCAGCCACATTGGTACTCAATATGACACGCCTTTTATCATCAGGCTTGAATATCTTCATTTGGTCTGCGGCAGACATTCGTGCATACAGCTTAAGAATTTCTGTGTGAGGCAGGTGTTTACGTTGTAGTTGTTCAGCTGCTTCATTAATTTCACGTTCACCAGGCAAGAAAATCAAAACATCACCATCATGACTGTGCGCATATATTTCGTCAATGGCTCTGACTATGCCTTGGTTTAGCTCAAGGTTATTATCTTCTAATGGACGATAATGAGCAGTAACAGGATATGACCTGCCACTGACATTGATGATAGGCGCATCATTAAAATGTTTGGAAAATTTATCAGTGTCTATGGTAGCTGATGTGATGATGACTTTAAGGTCTTTTCTTTTGTTAATGAGTTGCTTAATAAAACCCAACAAAAAGTCAATGTTGAGGCTGCGTTCATGAGCCTCATCAATGATGATGGTATCATAGTCACTTAACCACTTATCACGCAGTGTTTGTTGTAATAAAATCCCATCTGTCATGAACCTCACATAGCCATCAACACTGAATTTTTCATCAAATCTTACTTGATAACCAATGGCACCTCCTAATGGCTTGTTGATTTCATCAGCAACCCGCTGAGCCACTGATTTAGCAGCAATTCGACGAGGTTGTGTACATGCAATTTGACCCGCACAACCCAAGCCTGCTTGTAAACAAATTTTTGGAATTTGAGTGGTTTTTCCTGAACCAGTTTCACCCGCAATAATGGTTACTTGATTATTTTTAATGGTATCAGAAATTTTTGCAGCTTGTTGACTGACGGGTAAATCAATTTCCAATGAAACTGTTGGAACTGCAGATTGGCGTTTTTCAAAAGCCTGTTGAGACTCGTGGACTGCTGCTAAAACCCGGTGTAATTGTTTGGGCTTATTTTTGTATTTTTGTAATTGTGTTTTTAATCGATGAAAATCTTTGGACAAGACATGACCAGACATGTTTTCTATCAACTTATCAATGTCAGTTTGCATGGCTAATATATGCAGTTATGACTTTTTCTGTGGAAATTCTTTGATGTAAATATCTTGTTTGGCATATGGTATTTCTATACCTGCCTGATTAAATGCGTCATATACCATCAAATTCAGTTCGTGACTAATGCGACCACGTAAAACTGGTTGCTCAATCCAAACCAATAACTCAAAATCTAAAGAAGATGCGCCAAATGCTCTGAATCTGACGCGTGCCGCTGGTTCTTTAACCACCTCATCATGTGATGCAGCTACATTCATTAAAACTTCACATACCTTTTTGGCATCACTACCATAAGCTGCACCTACTTTAATTCTGATGCGGCTTTTTTCCCATTGGCCACCACTTTCATTGATTATTTTTGCATTACCAATGACATTATTGGGTATTGTTATTTCAATATCATCTCGCGTTAGCAATCGAGTAGAACGCATACCAACATGAGTAACCATACCTCGTTCGCCACTGTCTAAATTAACAAAATCACCCACTTTATAAGGTGTGTCCGCGATAATAAAAAAGCCAGAAAATAAATTGGCTAACGTGTCTTTAGCTGCAAAACCCACAGCGATACCAATTACACCTGCAGATGCCAACCAAGCGGTTGGATTGATTCCCCAAGTAATCAATAAGATATACGACCCTAAACCAATCAATAAAATTTTACCAACTAATTCAAATAATGGGATGGTTTTAGGTTGAACAATTTCAAAACGGTCCTTAAACAAGGACAATGTGCCTAAAAATATATGTAATATTTTGAAGCCACGCATCATCCAGCTAAATACCAATATCGATGCCAACACCCTGATGAGATTACCTTCTACGCTGTCTGACAATCCTATGGTCTTAACTGCCATACCAAGAAAAAAGAAAAATATGGTAAGAAAAAAGGGTTTACGAATGGCTGAAATTAATTGATCATCAACATCACTTTTGGTTCTTTTGGTGATTTGGGTTAAACTTTTAGTAAATACCATGAGGGCAACTTTTGCCACCACATATCCCAGCAAAACCAATAACACAAAAGCAAGAAAAGGGAATGACTGAACAGTTTCCCAATATGGTTGCCATGACTCAGGTAAAAAATCAGTTAAATTTGATATGGCAAGTGATACGCCATTGGCTTCTTGTTGACTGATTATTTCTTGTGTGGCTGCCTCATTATTCATATAAGTTTTAATCAACCAGCTTCAAATGTGGTTTTTTCACTTTAGACTGTTTTTCATCCACTTTATTATAGTTGGATTCTTTGTCAGCTTTTTCTTCTTCAACTTCAAACATCATCCCTTTACCATTTTCGCGTGCATAAATGGCAGAAATTGATTCCATAGGAATGATAATGGCTTGTGATACGCCTCCAAATCGTGCATTAAATGTCAGCAACTCTTCATCCATCTCTAAATTTTGAGCTGCATCGTATGAAATATTAAGCACAACTTTTCCATCTTCAACCACACCATCTGGAACCCTGATGCCAGGGTAAGAGGCATCAATGACAACCAGTGGTGTGAGCCCATTATCTGAAATCCACTCATGCAATGCTTGAATGAAATATGGCTTAACAGAAGTCATGTCTGGATCAAAAATCAAATCTATACTCTCTTTCTGATTCAGTGATACTTTTTTTGAAACCTTTGCTTTGGAACATTCTGTGGGCATAATTCCTCAGTGATTTAGGTAAAGCTTCCCAGTCCAGACCATAATGCTCTAAACGCCATAAGAATGGTACTAAATTAGTATCAACCAAAGTCATGTCTGAATTCATAAAATAGGGGTTTTCACTGAACAAGGATTCAGCTGCAATTAATTCATTTGTTAAATCGGCAATTGCTTGTGATTTAGCTTCTCCCACTGAATTTTCAATTTTATCTACGTATTTGAACCAACCATTTTCTAATCTGTAAACTGTAAATCTCAATCGCGCTCTGGTCATTGGATCAGGTGGCATCAAAGGAGGATGAGGATACCTTTCATCTAAATATTCTGTAATCACATTAACACCATATAAATGCATATCTCTATCGACAAGAGTAGGCACTTCTAATGTTGGGTTATTGGCCAATAAATCTTCAGGAGGATTGTTTTTATCAACCGATATGATTTTACAGTTGATGCTTTTGGTTGCCAATAGAAAACGAATTCTATGTGAATCAAATGCTTCAGTTTCCGAGTATATGGTTATAACTGACCGTCCACGTTCTATAATAGACACCTGCGTTTCTCCTTTATTTCAAAGTTAAAAAGGGTTTTTGCAAAGTAAATCCGCAAAAACCCTTCATTATATCAAATTCCGACCTTTTTGTTAAGGCGCTTAAATGACAGCTGTTAATGTACATCCCTGAAATAGTTAATTTTTAACATGTATGCCAAGAAAGTAAACAGGGCAACAAATAACAACACCCAAGGCGCATAGGACATGCGTATTAATCTGGCAGGCTCAGAAGAGTAATCTAAAAAATTAACCAAATCTCTGACCAATGTCTTGTATTCTTCTTCTCCCATGCTTCCAGCTTGAACTGTTTCAAAACCTTTAAATTCCTTATGCATATTACCTTCTGCATCTTCGTGAGTTTCAAAATGTGCGTTTCTAACACCTTGTAATTCCCAAAGAATATGAGGCATCCCAGCATTTGGGAATGTCAAATTATTCCATCCACTTGGTCTGGTTGGATCGGCATAAAAGTTAATCAGGAAATTAAATAAATAATCAACGCCACGGGCTTTTGCCATAACTGTTAAATCGGGTGCAACTGCTTTATTAAACCAAGCTTCACTTTGTTTAGCTGTCATCGCAATTTTCATTTGATCACTGAATTTAGCATCGGTTAAAACCAAGCCATCCATCATTTCATCTTCTGTCAAACCCAAATCTTGAGCCACACGATTATAACGTTGAAACTCCATTGAGTGACAACCCATACAATAATTCATAAAAGTTCTGGCGCCACTACGTAAAGAGTCAACAGAGCGAATATTGGTGTTCGCCTTTTCAGTCATGTACACTTCATTGCCTGCGGCTGAAACCAATGAGGTCGCCACCAATCCAATCATTACAAACAGTATCTTTTTCATTAATGGTCCCCTATTCTCTCTGGAACTTTATGGTACTTTTCATTTCTACTGTAGAAAAATAACCAAATAAAGTAGAAGAAATAAAACGCAGTTAACACTTGCGCCATCAGCTTAAATAATTCTGTTGCACCTTGCATACCAAGCCATCCCAAGACAACAAACGACACTGCAAACAAGCTTAACATCACTTTGTAAGGCCATCTTCTGTAACGGATAGACTTGACTGGTGAACGATCCAACCATGGTAGGAAAAATAACACCACTATGGCCAGTAACATAATCAGAGCACCCATCTGCATATCAGGCACAGCCCTTAACATCGCATAAAATGGAGTGAAGTACCAAACCGGCTTGATGTGAGCAGGTGTCACTGCTGGATTAGCTGGTACAAAGTTATCATGTTCTAAAAACAAACCACCCATATCAGGTTTAACAAACACAATAAACAAAAACACCAATAAAAATACACCCACACCGAATATGTCTTTAACCGTGTAATAAGGGTGGAAAGGAATGCCATCTAAAGGCTTACCTTCTTCATCTTTATGTTTTTTGATATCAACACCTTCAGGATTATTTGATCCCACAGTGTGTAAAGCAGCAATGTGAAGTACAACCAAAGCAACAATGGCTAATGGCAGTGCAACCACATGTAATGCAAAGAATCGATTCAAAGTGGCATCTGATATCACATAGTCACCACGAACCCATTCAACTAAACTGTCACCAATTCCTGGCACTGCACCAAACAATTGTGTGATAACTTTAGCACCCCAGTATGACATGTTACCCCATGGCAAGACATATCCCATAAATGCCTCAGCCATAAGAGCCAAGTAAATGATCATTCCAAATATCCACACCAATTCTCTTGGTTTTTTATATGAACCATAGAGTAATCCACGGAACATATGGAAATAGATAACGATAAAGAAAGCAGAAGCACCCGTAGTATGTAGGTATCGGATAAGCCAACCCCAAGGTACATCACGCATGATGTATTCAACCATACCAAAAGCTTGATTTGCATCAGGTTTATAATGCATGGTTAACCAAATACCCGTTAATATTTGATTGACCAATACCAACAATGCCAATGAACCAAAGAAATACCAGAAGTTAAAATTCTTTGGTGCATAATACTCAGATAAATGATCTTTATAAAACTGTGTAACTGGCAACCTGGCATTTAACCAACCCATAAAACCAGCTGCATTTTTACTGCTTGAACTTGCAATTTTACCCATTATACTTGCTCCCCATCGCTACCAATTTCAATGGTGTTATCATCTAAAAACGTATATGGAGGCACATCCAAATTCCGGCTCGCAGGAGAACCTTGAAAGACCCTACCAGATATATCAAAGCGTGAACTATGGCATGGACAAAAGAAACCACCTTTCCATTCTGAGTCAAATTGTTGGGGTTCCAAATTTGGATAGTATTTGGGCGAACAACCTAAATGTGTACAGATACCCACAACAACCAAAAGATTTTCCTTGATTGATCGATTAATGCCTTTAACATATGTTGGCTGAATACTGGATTCTGAACTTGGGTCTTTCAACCGGTCATTCAACGATTCCAAAACACCTAATTGTTGTTCTGTTCTGTTAACCAAAAACACTGGTTGGCTACGCCACATCACAGTTAACATCTGCCCAACTTCTATTTTTGAAACATCAGCTTTAACAGGACCGCCCGCTGCTTTGGCTCGCTCAGATGGCAGCCAAGACTTTATAAATGGTACAGCCGCAAAACATGCACCAACAGCGCCAACAGCTCCGGTGCTGATTAACAAATTACGGCGACTTTTATTGACATTATCAGTCATTGAATTAACCCCTAATGAATATATTCTTATAAGCTGAACGCGCTCACAAGTTGAATCTATTAATAAATCGGCGCAATTTTACAAGATTTTAATGTTTTTTCATAGCCAAGCTGAAATTAATTCCTTAATTTTAAAACCTTTAACCCTGCATATGCCATTTCTTGCAGCCACCTTCCTAAAAACCCACCCCCTTTTAACATCCTATTATGATGACAATAACGCATAAAATGCAAAACAGCAATTGTGATTACATGAAAGCCCATCAGTTAAGCTGTTAAGAGGTGACATCCAAAAATTCAACCAGCATACTCATTGTATCGATAACACCGACCTTTCAGTAGACTCTATATTCAAAACTTTGGCAAATATACCCAAAAATGTACACCTTCGTTTAAAATACCACTTAATATTATTGTAAATCGATTGAATTAATCATCTATTTCAGAGTCTACAAACCACGTGCTCACACATCACACCTGTTATTTGTAGTATCATTTGTACAATATTGGCTAACCAGCGGAATAGAAAAACCATGAAAGAACATTTAATTTTCATAATAAAATACACAATCATAGGTCTGGCTATAGGTTGTGTGTATTTGCTCTTTTTTACCAACCTATCCTCAAATCAATCAGCCAATTCCAACCAACCTCAATTGATGTTTTCATATGCTCCTGCCATACAAAAAATAAATCAGTCGGTTGTGAGCATTTACACCCAAAGTTTTGAAAGAGTGGTTGACTCATCAAACTCAAGCATTTCTCCAAGGCCTCCATTTTTAACCAAAAATTACCTTGGATCTGGTGTTATCGTCTCATCAAGTGGCCACATTGCCACCAACAAACATGTCATCAAAGACGCCAGTCGTGTTTGGGTATACCTTTGGAATAATGTCGCATTTGAAGCCAGTTTTGTGGGTGCAGATACCATGACTGATTTGGCCGTCATTAAAATTAACACAGATAATTTAATACCTGCAGAATTTGCAGACAGTGATCTTATAAACACAGGTGATGTGGTACTTGCCATTGGCAATCCATTTGGTCTAAACCAAAGTGCTTCCTTAGGCATTGTCAGTGCTACGGGCAGAAAAGGGCTCAACTTAAGCAGCTTAGAAAACTTCATTCAAACAGATGCGGCCATCAATCAGGGCAATTCTGGCGGTGCACTAATCAACCCTTTGGGACAAGTGGTAGGTATCAGCACGGCCAGTTACAATCAATATGGTGCTGAAGGAATCAATTTTGCCATTCCTTCTAACACCACCGTTCATATCATTAACTCTATCATTGAACATGGCGAAGTATTGAGGGGTTGGCTTGGTATATACTTTATCCAGCCTTCAGGTCATATCATTTACAACATCCCAAAACCACCTTCGGGCATCATGATTTCAAAAGTTATTCAACAATCTTCTGCTGCCAAAGGTGGCCTCTTGCCCTTTGATGTCATCACACACATTGATGACAAACCTGTTAACACTTTAGAAGAATACCGACAACAATTACATTCAAAAGTGATAGGCGAAACAGTTAAAATAACAGGTTATAACGACAAGGGTCAATTTGAAAAACAAATGATTGTGGAACCACCACCTTGATGGAACACACTGATTCCCTGCGTACGCCAACTGTTTTGAATTAAAAACATACAATGCACCCTTGCTAATTAGCCAAATAGTTCACAATTCACAAATTGCCAATGGTTTTATGCACTGACATTGTTTAAACTTTTGATACCGCATTTAGAATAGAACAACACCAACCAGAATCAGTATGTTTAAATTTTTTCATATAAAATTATTGATAATAGCCTTATTGCTGACTCAAGCAGTGGATGTTTCTGCGAAAAAAAGGCCCAAAATTGGCCTGGCTCTTTCTGGTGGTGGCGCCCGAGGCATTACACATGTTGGCGTATTAAAAGCATTAGAAGAAAAACGCATTCCTATCGACTACATCGCGGGCACCTCAATGGGAAGCATAGTCGGCGGTTTGTATGCCACTGGCATGACACCCGAAGACTTGGAATGGGCTGTCAACTCTGTTGACTGGAAAAATGCACTGAACCCAGCAAACAAAAGACACCTAAAAAATTACCGTCAAAAACAAGAAGAAAAAGATTATTTTGCCGACATTGAAATTGGTATTTCTAAGGAAGGAGCAAAGTCGGGTACTGGCTTGGTTGGTGACCATAAAGTCATGTTAGAGCTGCAAAGATTAGTAGGCTCATTCAATGAAAAAGACTTTGATAAATTTCCCATACCATTTCGAGCTGTAACCACTGACCTCAATGCCGGGGAACCTTATGTCATAAAGCAAGGTGATTTGGCAATGGCAATGCGTGCCTCAATGGCAGTGCCTTTGGTATTTGGGCCAGTCAAGCATCAAGGCAGGATGTTGGTTGACGGCGGCATTCTCAATAACTTGCCTGTAGACGTGGTAAAAGCCATGGGCGCTGATATCGTCATCGCAGTTGACATATCATCACCTCTTGCGACGGTAGATGAACAGTCCTCTGTACTGGCTGTCACCTATCAAAGTGTTGATGTTTCTTTGGTACAAAACACCAAAAGATCGTTAAAACGGGCAGACATCATTATTCAGCCAGCACTGAATGGAATCGACGCTTCCATGTTCGACCAAGTTAAAGCCATGATTAACGAAGGTTATCTGTCTACTTACCAATTATCAGAGCAATTAATGCCTCTCAGCGTCTCTGAAAATGAATACATCACACACCAAGAAATTCGAAACTTTCTGCCTCGCGATATTCCAAGTAAAATTCGTTTTATCAGCTTTGATGGCAACATCAGAACTGCCACAGAAAGACTAACAACCAGAGCCAACCAACTGATAGGCCAAGAGTTTAATGCCAGTTTGGTCCAAGATTTTGTTGACCAAATAGTTTCAACCGAAGAAGACATTCAACTCATCACTTATCATGTTGAATCTAAAAATGGTCAGAAAGGCATTGCATTTAAAGTTAAGGAAAAACAATGGGGTCCAGATTATCTTAAATTTGGGCTCAAAGTGGCCGATGATTTTGACTCCAATACACGCATATCCGTTTTGGTTCGTCACCACCGCTATAACATCAACAGTAAAGGTGGACATTGGGTCAATGACTTGAGTGTAGGATCAGTGTTGTCATGGCAGTCTGAGCTCTACCAACCACTGGACTTTGAAAATAAATTTTTCGCATCAGCCAATATTGACACCATCAAAGACACGCGAAGGTATTATCATGGTATTAAAGCCACTGGAGAATACGACCATAAAAAATTTGGTTTTGGTATAAATCTGGGCTACAACCCAACTGTGAACAGCGAATTACGTGCCGGCATTTGGTATAAAGATGAAAGCGTAGTCCCAATCATTAATAATCAAGACTTTAAAACAGCCGTTAATGGCACCACTGGCTTATTGATTAATTTTGGCTACGACACCCTGGAAAAAACCATATCACCACGCTATGGATTTGATTTATCAACAGAGCTGGGTATTTTTGACCGGGTTCAATACATCAGTTTTGATGGTTACAGACGTTTTCCCTTCTTCGACAAGTCATCGGCACATTTACGTTTAAAATTTGACTTTACTGATTTGGTTGACAACAAAGAACATTTCAAAGCCTATGGCGGTGTAGATGACTTTGCAGGATATCCCACCCATTCGTTACTGGGCTTGAATGCTTTTTTACTTGAACTGGGATGGTTCACACCAATGGGAAACATTGACTTGCCAATCATTGGAACACCTAATTTAACCATCAAAACCCATTGGGGTAACGTTTGGCAAAAAAACATCAACATTGAAGACATGATTTACGGTCTATCTGCAGGCATATTATTTGATGTCCAAGACACAGTAATGTTCTTAGGCACTGGCTACAGCCATGATGGTGAAGCCCGCTTCTATTTGCGCCTCGGCACTGGTTTTTAATACATAAATTTAACTTTTTGTTTCTGATTAATCAACAACCACATTGTTATGATTGACGGCAGTCAATCAACAGAAAAATTAATGAGAAACTTTAAAGCACTCAAGCCCATAAGTGCAGGATTATGCATTTATGCGCTGACAAACAGCGTTTCTTACGCTGTCACCCCAGTATTAGATGGATTTGCCTACGAATTGAACAGTAACATCACAATCGACACACAAAACCACAACATCATTTTTGACAGCAACATGCTGAACTGCCAACAACTCAACGGTGACCCACCGTTAGATACACAACTGTTTGCAATCAGCACCAACAGTCAGTTCATTGGAGTCACTTCGTTTTATTACAGTATTGACCATGGCAACTATTACTTCAACAGTGAGACCGGTGATATTTTGTGTGACAATGGTGTTTATGTAGATACAATTTTTAGCAATGATTTCGAATGAGCTATTGAACCAATAACCAAGCTTCATCGACCACCTGAATATTCAGCTGCTCAGCTTTTGTAAGCTTGGAACCCGCTTTTTCTCCAGCCACTACCAAATCGGTTTTGGCTGAGACAGCGCTTGTAACCTTGGCCCCCAAATCAAACAGCTTTTGTTTGGCCTGACTGCGTGTCATTTCTGAAAGCGAACCAGTTAAAACGACTGTCTTTCCAGATAATGGTAAACTTTCACTGGTTTTGACCTCAATCTCAGGCCATTCTAATCCCACCTCAAGAAGGGCACTAATCACTTTCAAATTTTTATCATTTTTAAAGTATTGCCTGATGCGACCAGCAACCACTTCACCAACATCAGGCAGCGCCATTAATTGCGAAGTATCAGCTGACATCACATTTTCCAATGTGTGTAATTGATTGGCCAAAGTCAAGGCTGTCGCTTCACCCACTTCCCTTATTCCCAAAGCATAGATAAATCGAGGCAATGTGGTTTGTTTACTTTGCGCTATTCCCTGCAACAGATTTTCAGCAGACTTTTGAGCCATCCGTTCTAAACCTGCCACCTGTGCTTGCGTTAACACAAATAAATCGGCAGGATTTTTCACCAAACCAGAGTCAACTAATTGCTCAACCAGCTTATCGCCCAAACCTTCAATATCCATGCCTTTACGAGAAGCAAAGTGCTTGATACTTTCTTTTAGTTGCGCATCACAACTTAAACCCGCAGGACACCTTAAAACCGCTTCGCCTTCAATCTTGTGTAATTCACTGCCACACACCGGGCACTGTTGAGGCATCTTAAAGGGTATGGTGTTTTTGGGTCTTTTCTGCAACACCACTTTGACCACTTCAGGAATCACATCACCCGCACGACGCACAAACACAGTATCACCCACCCTAACATCCTTACGTCTGACCTCATCCTCATTATGTAGGGTGGCATTGGTAACTGTAACACCGCCAACATTAACAGGTTTAAGTCTCGCCACTGGAGTAATACTTCCTGTCCTGCCCACTTGAACGTCAATATTTTCTACCAACGTAGTCGCTTCTTCAGCAGGGAATTTATGTGCCGTTGCCCAACGCGGCGCCTTGGTTACAAAACCCAGCTGAAGTTGTAGTGCCAAGTCATCCACTTTATATACCACGCCATCAATGTCAAAATTCAATCCGTCTCGTTGTTTGCCTATGTCTTTGTAATAGTCGATACACCCAGATACCCCCTTAACCACTTTATTTAAAGTATTTATTGGTATACCTAATTGCTGTAACCACAGCAAGACATCACTGTGTTTTTTTAAATCATGTGTAGGAGAAACTTCACCAATTGAATATGCATAGAAAGCCAAAGGCCTTTTGGCTGTTTTTTTTGGATCTAATTGTCGCAATGAACCAGCTGCGGCATTTCTTGGGTTAGCAAAAACCTTTTCATCATGCGCCAAAGCCCAATGATTGTATGCGTTAAACCCATCTCTGGTCATCACCACCTCACCTCTCACTTCCAAGACCTCAGGATATTGCTTGCCACGTAAAGACAAAGGAACAGATAAAATGGTTTTAACATTGGCAGTGATGTCTTCTCCTGTCGTACCATCTCCTCGAGTAGCGGCTTGGGTAAGCAGCCCTTTTTCATAACGAATATTGACCGCTAAACCATCCAGCTTAGGCTCTGCCGCATAGCTAATTTCTTCACAGGAACCATTTGTTTTTGCCAATAATTTTCTGATGCGCTGATCAAAATCAAACAAAGCTTCTTCACTAAAAACATTACCCAAGGATAACATGGGGTATGCATGTTTAACTTGTTTGAATTTATCCAGTGGCTGGTCTGCCACTCGTTGTGTGGGGGAATCTGCCTCAACCCACAGAGGGTGTGCAGCTTCAACACTTAATAGCTGTTGATAAAGTCTGTCATATTCAGCATCTGTGACCACAGGGTCATCATGCACATAATATCGATAAGCATGATTGTTTAATTCTTCTTTGAGTCGTCTATAATCAACCCGACGCCATGATTTACTCATGATGCATTACTTTCAAAAACCCTCATTTCTTCTCGCATTGACGCAATGCGTTGCCTTGAAAAGGCACTGTGATTTTCATCTGTAAGAGAGCCATCGAGTAACTCCTCCATTCGCTTTGCGACTGGAAACATCGTGTCCCATAAATCCAAGGCATTCATTTCACCAGGTAATGTCATGATAAACACCAAACCAGTGGTGCGTAAATCAGGATCAAACACACCAGGTTTCAACATATTGGCTACCAAAAACAGGGCCTTCTTTTCACTACCGACACGACGAAATCGATAGTATAAATGGTCATCACCATATTCCAATCCCGCTTTATTGGCTGCGTCTTTGATTTGATGCCAATCAAATTGCAGACCATCCTTAGCATGTAAGAACAAGGTCACAATTTTTCTCTCAAGTGTAGTGACCCCCGCTTGAGTTTCATCCACCACTCCTTGATCTTCTCCAATTTCAGGTTCAATTTGGAACAGCTCATCCTCATGAATTTCAGAACGGGTGTGCTTGGGCTTTTGGGTGCCTAAATAATAAATCAAGGCCAACACCATTAAGCCAATAACAACAATTATAATTCTTAACTCTAAAGCAGACACAGTTCCAGTGAAGTTCCATAAGATGACAAGTGAATCATACAAAAACACAGGCCATACTTCAAGGAATTGCTTTGCACAATAGCCACTTAATGTTTAAAAAACAAGAGCCAAGAATTTCCGACAATAAAATTGACAAGCCCCAATGAAACCATTGGTTTTGTTGAGTTTTGCGACGCAAGTCACGGTAATTGTTTCAGCTTATCAGGTTTATAAATACACAAGTGTGCATGCATCGACCAGCTCAAACAATTGTTACAATCAAGTCGAAGAATTAATGCCGTCAATTTCCACATTAACAACAACCTTAAAGCCTGCTTGTAGGCATTTTACAAGTGTTATTTTGACAGCGCTTTTAAGTACAAATCAGCAACTTCTAAAGGCTTAGCCAATGTGGCTGGATTTTCAGCAGGCCACGCTTTGGCACGCAGTGATGTGTACATAGGAGGTGGTGTAATGGTTTCAACTACAACCCCTTGATTTTCACACTCTTGGGCCAATATCTTTGCAAATTGCTCTATCGCCGCTTTACCCACACCGTACTGCCCCCAATAAGCTTTAGCCAATGTTTGTTGATTGTCTGAGGTAAACAAGATGGTTCCTTTGCTTTTTAACAGTAAAGGTAACAAAGCCTGAGTTAAAAATATCGGTGAATTGACATTGACCTGCATTTCTTTAAGCCACCTGGATGCTTCATATAACAAGAATGGAGTCAAACTACCAAATTCAGCAGCGGTATGAATCAATGCATCTAATTGACCAAAATGTGTTTTAACCAATTTAGCCAACTGTAAATAATCATTAGGTGTCGCCCCCACCAAGTTCATCGGATACATCACGGGTTCTGGCAAATCTCTTTTTACCAATTCATCACACAACTTATCCAAGGCTTTGGGGTTCTTATCACTGATGATAAGGTTCGCTTTACTTTGTGATAATCGCAAAGCAATGGCAGAACCCAAGCCGCCACACGCTCCCGTCAAAAATATGGTTTTACCAGCCAATTGAATTTTATTATCCATGTTATTAACTCATTAATGATTGCAGAATTCTATCAGCTTTAGAGCAGAATAAGAAATGTTAATCATTCGGGGCCGGTCAATTCCACCAAAAATCACGTTTAAATTTGATAATCAACATGCGTTACATTCTCGTTAAGTTCTCAACATGAATTAAGTTTTTTTATGGTATCATCTATGCCTTTGGTCGTAGCCTGAGCTCTTTGGGGGGCATCAGCTGCGTTTTTTTATTCAAAATTACTACATAATATGAGCTCAACCAATCATTTAAATAACTCCACATCTAACATAAACCCTGAAGTTCTGAATCATCCAGCAGGACTGTTTATCCTATTCTTTACCGAAATGTGGGAACGTTTCAGTTATTACGGCATGCGTGCTTTGTTGGTGCTGTTTCTGGTAACTGCCCTTGATGGTGGTGGCTGGGGGTGGTCACGTGAAGATGCTGGCATCCTATATGGTTTATATACTGGTTTGGTTTACCTCACACCTTTGATTGGTGGCTGGATTGCCGACCGATTCACAGGATTCAAAACCGCTGTGGTTATTGGGGCATTGCTGATGACATTGGGTCATGCATCCTTGGCCATTGAAACCCACGTCAGTTTTTACGCAGGATTGGCATTACTGATTTTAGGTAACGGGATGTTTAAACCCAATATTTCATCCATGGTTGGTGGCTTGTATAAAGATGACACCAAAAAAGACGGTGCTTACACCATCTTTTATATGGGCATCAATGCGGGCGCTTTCTTAGGCATCATGTTGTGTGGCTATGTCGGCGAAGTTGTTGGCTGGTCGTATGGTTTTGGTTTAGCCGGCGTGTTCATGTTTTTCGGTTTGTTACAGTTTTATTTTGCACAAGCTGTATTCGGGGATAATGGAGCCAAGCCTAATCACAATAAGGAACACTTAAAAACAGAAGCCAAACCCAAATTAACATCCATAGAAAAAGACCGTTTATTGGTGGTTGGTATTCTGGCCATTTTTGTTGTGGTTTTCTGGTGGGCTTTTGAACAAGCTGGTTCTTCCATGACAATTTTCGCCAAAGACTATACCCAACGTGTGTTAACAGGCACTTCAGCCACCATATATATTTGGGCTAATTTCTTTTTAACTGTAGTACCTATCGTGGTAGTCACCTGGGTATTGGGTCTGTTGTTTAAACAAACTTTCAAAACCATTCCTTTATCAAATTTATTTTTGGGCTTAAGTTTTGTCATTATCTGGGCCATCGTCATATGGAAGGTCTACTCTGAATTTTCATCTAGCTCTGAAATTGAAGTGCCTGCATCGTGGTTTGGCATTCTGAACTCTTTCTTTATCATTACATTGGCACCCTTGTTCTCTAAAATGTGGGAAACCAAATTCAATCCTTCAGGTCCAGTGAAATTTGCCATGGGCTTGGCTCTGGTTGGTGTTGGCTTTGCGTTCTTGGCTTATGGGGCAACAGGCATCACACAAGGAGCCAGTACAGCAGCTGTATCTATGTTTTGGTTAATTGCTGCTTATTTCTTCCACACGGCTGGAGAATTGTGCTTATCTCCAGTTGGCTTGTCATACGTCAGTAAATTGACACCTAAACGATTGCTGGGATTAATGTTTGGGGTTTGGTTTACCTCCAATTTCTTTGCCAATACCATTGGCGGATTCACTGCCAGTGCCATGGATTCAATTAATGAAGCCATTGGTCTTTCAGGTTTCTTCTTGGTATTCACAGCTATACCAATAGGTGCAGCCATTGTGATGTTGCTATTGACACCATTCCTGAAAAAACGCATGCATGGCATTCACTAATAATATAATAAATAAAGAGGATTATTAAATGACAAATGAAACAGTGAAGGCTGACTCTTTAGGTGATGAGCAAGGTAAGACCTTCTTAGGACACCCAAGAGGCCTATACATTCTGTTCTTTACAGAAATGTGGGAACGTTTTTCTTATTATGGGATGCGAGGTCTGTTGATTATTTATTTGACCCAACATTTCTTATTTTCAGACGAAAAATCCACCATTTTGTACGGTGCTTACACCGCTTTAGTCTATGTCATGACCATCATCGGTGGTTCGCTGGCAGATCGGTATTTAGGTACTCGAAAGGCGGTCACTTTTGGAGCCATATTATTGGTTTTGGGTCACATAGGTATGGCTTTTGAAGGCAGTGGTTCCAAAGAATTGATGACCTATTCAGGCAAAGAATATCAAATCACCCTCGATGGTCGTGGTGGTGACGCACGACAAATCCTCAAAACCGAAAGTGGTCAGAGCTACATTAAATTTGGTAACCAAACTTTAACCATCAATAATGCATCAGCATTGGGTTTACCCAATAAGCTGGGCGGATTTGAATATGAAGTTGAACAAGCAGACGAACAACTACAAAGTGAAAACAAGTCAGTTAAAATTCTTACCTATCAAGACAATGAATACCAATTGATTGAAGAGGGAACAGGTGATAAAAAAGTCATATCCCTTGTAAAAGGTGACCAAAAAGGCACTGTTGTGGTCAGTAACCACCGTTCTATGAGATTTGGCACCAACCCTACACTTTATATCAACTCGTCATTTAAATTGGGGCCCAGCTTCCCAAATAAAATTGATGGCTTTAATTATGAATTAGTCAACAGCCAGACAAATGGTGAAGTTGAAACCCGAACCATCAATTATAACAATGAAGTGTATACATTCATCAAAACTGGCAACGGAGAAAATGCTAAATATTTGATTAAAAGCTCTGAAGGTGAATCCGATGTGCAGCTAAAAGCACCTCACAATCTTGAAATTTCTTCCGCCCAATCATTGGGACTGCCTGCCATCATTGAAGGTGACACTTATCAAAATCGCATTGTACGTGAAGACTTTTACGTTAATGTCTTGTATTTATCACTGGCATTGATCATTGCAGGTGTGGGCTTCTTGAAAGCCAACATCTCGACCATTGTTGGTTCTTTGTATGGATTTGGTGATAACCGTCGTGACTCAGGCTTCACTTTGTTTTATATGGGTATTAACTTGGGATCACTGCTTTCTTCACTGACCTGTGGTGTCATAGGTATTGTCTGGGGGTGGGCATACGGATTTGGCTTAGCTGGAATTGGCATGATCTTGGGCTTAATAACCTTCATTTGGAAAAGTGACTGGCTTGAAGGCAAAGCAGAGCCACCCAATCCAGCTAAACTGAAAGAAAAAGCATTCGCTTTTGTGAACTACGAATGGATGTGCTATTTGATCGGCTTGGGCATCATAGCCATTTCCATGTTCTTCGTTAAGAATGCAGAAATCATGGGCGACATCTTTGGTATTTTAGGTATTGTGATGTTCGCTATTTTGGGTTCTTATGCTGTCATGAAACTACAAGGTGATGAACGCAAACGCATGTTTGCAGCAATTTATTTCATCTTGGCCCAAATTCCTTTTTGGGCACTATTTGAGCAAGCCGGATCATCTTTGAACCTTTTCACCGACAGATTGGTGGACAGAAGCCTGGGTGGTTGGGTCGTACCTGCCCCTGTATTTCAGTCATTAAACGCTGGTTATATCATTATTTTTGCTCCAATTCTTGCTTGGTTATGGGGCTTTCTGGCCAAACGCAATTTAAACCCATCGACACCTGTGAAATTTGCCATGGGCGTATTCTTGTGTGGTTTTGGTTTCCTTGCTTTGGTAGGTGGCATAGAAGCATCAACTGAGCTTGGCCTGACAGCTGTATATTTCATATTCCTGATATATCTACTTCACACCCTTGGTGAGCTGATGGTGTCACCAGTTGGTTTATCCGCAGTAACCAAGCTGGCACCAACACAAGCAGTGGGTATGACCATGGGTGCATGGTTCCTCTACAGTGGATTGTCCAACTTTTTGGCTGGTGTGATTGCCAAAACCACAGGTGCAGAAACTATTGGCGGTCAATTAACAGATGTTGCAGCTGCCAAAGCCACCTATGCAGAAGTCTATACCAATGTGAGTTATGTGGCTATGGGCATCGCACTGTTCATGCTGGTTATCTCACCATGGATTAAGAAACTGATGAAAGGTGCAGATTAAAACATTCAAGCCTTGTAAATATTTTAAAAAGCACCAGATAGTCTGTTGATTACTGGTGCTTTTTTATTGCGATGCCAATTTATACGTACGAAAACAAAAATAAAAACCAACACTGTGTGTATTGTCTGGGTGGTTTTGATGTGATGCAGAAGATGTCAGACCCGGTCTTTGAGCATTGTACATATTGTGGCGCACCAGTTAAAAAAATCATCAAATCTATCAATCTTCAAGGTAAAACCACTGGCTCACCAAAGACCATTTTGAGCGAAAAAAATATCGCTAAACACGGTTTTACTCAATACAAAAAAACAGGCAAAGGACAGTATGAGAAAACAGCTGGTAAAGGACCTGATAACATCAGTGCTGAAGACTAGACACAATCCCTACAGTTTTTCACGATAATTCCACTTGATGGTGCTAAAATCATTGCTTTTTAAATTTGGGAGACACCATGAGAAAAGTATTATCCATCACACTGTTCAGTGCATTGGCATGTGCTGCTTGGGCTGACGATCATGCAAAAACCACAACTGATTTAGTCAAAATGGCTTTAAAATCAGAGATTCGCACTGATGCCGAAATGGAGCGAGACAGAAACAGAAAACCAGTTCAGACCCTTGACTTTTTTGGACTTAAATCTGATATGAAGGTCGTTGAATTAATGCCTGGCGGTGGCTGGTATACCAAAATACTCGCACCTGTTTTGAAAGAAGAAGGTGAATTGATTCTGGCTTACGGAACAGGACGTGCCAGTAAACTCATTGAAGAAAACCAAGATTTATCCCATGTAAAAGTAGGAGCGGAGGACTCTAAAATTTACCGCAAAGAGGGGGCACGTTTTTATTCATTAGAAAATGCCGATTTAGGCGTTAAAAATGCCGATATGGTATTGACCTTCAGAAACTATCACAATTTTGCTGAAGACGGTCGCATGGCGATGAATGATGCAGCTTGGGATGCTTTGAAAATGGGCGGTATTTATGGTGTGGTTGATCACACCAGAAGACATATGGAAGGAGACAATGATGAAAACAGACGCCGGGTTGATCCAGTCTTGGCCATCAAAGAAATTCAAGCCGCTGGTTTTGAATTGGTCGATTATTCAAACTTACATTATCGCGCTGATGATGAATTGGAATACGAAGTAGGCAGAAGATCTGTCACTGGAAATACTGACCGCTGGACACTGAAGTTTAAGAAAGTGAACAAGTGAACAATCTAATTTCAGCCTACAAACATCACTCCAGCTCATTCTCGAGTGATGACAATCAAATTACCAACTGCACCAGGATGGTGTAGTTGGTTAAAGCTCACAAACTTTGATTACGCGCCTTCTGAAAATGTGTTACATGAATCGTAATTGCCAGTCTCTAAACCTCGTTTTAGCCATTTAACTCGCTGTTCGGATGAACCATGGGTGAATGCCTCAACGTTAACCCTTCGACCCGCTTTTGATTGAATGGTGTCATCACCAATCGAAGCTGCAGCTCTTAAACCTTCCTCTATGTCACCAGGTTCTAACATGTTTTGTTGTCTGTTTGCATGAAATGCCCATACACCCGCTAAACAATCGGCTTGTAGCTCCATCAGCACTGAAAGCTGGTTGACTTCGACTTTGGAATTCGCTTGTTGTTGCCATTGCCTGACTTTTCGTTCAGTGCCTGTGATGTTTTGTATATGGTGTCCCACTTCATGTCCAATCACATAAGCACGCGCAAAATCACCAGGTGCGCCCATTTTTTCGAGTTGTCTAAAAAACCCCAAAGACAAATACACATTACTGTCACCAGGACAGTAAAACGGCCCAACTGCTTCAGAATTTACGCCACAACGTGATTGTACTTGACCATCAAAAAGCACCATCGAAGGTGGTTGGTATTGCTGCCCCGAACGACTGAATATTTGTGTCCAAATGTCTTCAGTTGATGCAAATATCACCTTAGAAAATTCTGCACTTTCTTTTTCAGCAGCACTTTCTTGTTTGGGAATCTGCACCTGCTGCTGGCTAGATCCTCCTCCACTTTGTTGCATCATATTACCCAACAATGATATTGGGTTTTGTCCTGTTAATACAGCATATATAAGAGCAATAACAATCATACCGCCTGATAATTTTGCCCCACCGCCAACGACACCACTTTTACCTCGGCGGTCATCAACTCTTGTGCTTTGCCTTTTGCCTTTCCAACGCATATACCAACACCTTGATTATAAAATCAATAAGTATAACCGATGTTGACATGGGTTTATTTCACTTCATAGTTAAATTTTGTAAACGCCAACAACAAGGCAACTAAAGCCAAAGCATACAATGCCAGTTGATGCAATAACACATCAGCTATGGTTCCACCAAAATACATCAATTGATGCAAGGCATCCATCACCCATCCGGTGGGTAAAAACATCGCCAGTTGCTGCATCCACTCAGGTGCCACTTCAATTGGCCACCAACAACCACCCAAAGCAGCCAGCAACATAGATACAATTACTGGAATCCCACTAATTTGACCTTCATTTTTTGCTACTGAACCCATAAATATAGAAAACCCCGCACAGGCAGCAGACCAACTCATCAGCAAAACAAAAATCATCAGCCAATGTTCTCCCCAATGTATTTTGAATAGCAAAGCTCCCATAATCATGCCATAAATTAACTGACAAATGGTCAACAGCCATTTACCCAGCCACTTGCCAAAAATCAATTGTCTGCGACTGATTGGGGCTGCACTGAGCCTGCGTAATACACCAGTTTTTCGTTCTTGAAACAAGGCCATGGAACCACTGGTAAGTGCTATCATCATGATAAACATCACCAATATACCTGGTACTGCCTGTTCATAACCATTGGGAATATCTTGTTGATCACCCGCCTTGGAAATATCCAGTTCTATCATTCGAGGCATATCATTGACTGAGCCGAACTCAAATTGCTGCCAATCCGATGGATTGATTTTTTTCAGTACCAACAAATCACCCAAGGTTTGATATATGGCCTTATTGACTTTAAATTGATGAAAGTCTCCACCCATACCATCTGATTTAATTTGATACCTGATTTCTACTTGTGTGCCATCAGCCAACTGCTCTTGTAAACCAGCAGGAATCCACAACCGCCGATCATAATCATCAAAAGTCCACTTTTCTTTATAAAGGGTTTGTTCCTGATTGAAAACCCTTAACATATAATCTTCAGCTTCAAGTCGATATTGAATTTGCTGAAAAACAGGGTCTTGCTGATCGCCTTCATACCAGACTGCCAAAGTTGATTTGCTGCCTGATCCGCCACTGAAGCCCTGGGTCGTACTGCCAATAAAAGCAAAAAACACCAATGGCATGATAAACAGCCACACCAACACTGATTTATCTTTCAAGGCATAAAGGAAATCTTTTTGTGCTATAAACCAAATTTTATTCATGTTGCCTCCTTACACCTTGTGAATCAATCGATTGATTAAAACCCGATTGACCGCCCATAATACAACAAACATAACCAATCCCATGATCAATGGCCACAACATGACTTCAGCCATGGGTTCAGAGCGAACCAACCAGTCTTTCAAGCCTTTCAGTAGATAGCCATTGGGTAAAAATTGGCCAATGGTCGCCAGCCAGCCAGGCATGGTTTCCATGGGAAAGAAACTACCACCTAACATCAACAAGGGGAATGTGGTGGCATTAACCACAATATTGGCCGATTTGGTTGTTGGCATCAACAAGGTAATCAGACAAAACAACATGTAAATCACCAAGCCTGAAAAAACCAGCCACAACATCATGACTGGCAACTTTTGTACCGGTATCTCAAAATAAAGAACACCAAATAATCCCAGTACAAGCACAATCAGAGAAAATATCCCAAAAGCTGCCAACACTTGACCATTAAAATAAGCGCTCAATGCAGAAGGCGTTGATGACAACCGTGGAATCACACCATTACTGGCATCATCCCAAATATTCACTGCCATTGAATTGGCACTGAATATCAAGGCCATAAATACAGCGCCTGGAAACATCAAAAAACCAAATGAAATGTTGGTTTGTTCAGTTTCTGTGTTTTCCACTTCTTGTTTGATTAGTTCCAGTTGCGGTGGAAAAATGGTCTCTTCCAGTCGTTCTATTTGCTTTTTGATGCCTAAGGTCAAAACCACCAAATCAGCATCATTGAATTTCTGTTGTTCCAACATCGGTTTTAAAACCGATAGCTCTTTTGAAAACAACACTTGTATATAACTGGCTGCTTCAATCAACAGCTTCATGCTGGTTTCAACCATTTGTGGCAAGATGGATTGCGCTGGATTTTTTACCAACTTGATGGTGGTGTTGTGGTTATTTATAAATGCATCACCAAAACCTTTTTCAATGATAATCCAAGCACTGGCATCGCCTGCATCCATGATGTCCTTGCCTTCATTTTCTTCAACCTGCTTGACGGTAAAAATTTCTGCCAGTGGCCCTTGTGCAAATCCACCTGTAACAAACTGTGAGACAGTTGATTCATCATAATCGGTTACCAGTAAACGACCCGTTAATTTACCACCACCAACACCTGCGATTAAACTCATCAAAAACATGATAACCAATGGGATGGCCAACCATGAAAACAATCCCCATTTTTCCCGAAAAATTCGTTTGAGCCTGATACTTGCCACCGTTGATGGCATTGATAAAAAAACCATGATTAATCCCTCAGCTCACGACCTGTTAGTTTGATAAACAGACTTTCAAGGCTGGCTTGTTGTACCGCGGTTTGTTTGATTTGACCTGGCTTGAATCTGGACAAAATATCAGATAATTTTGCAGCGGCATTTTCAGCCATAAATCTGATGGTTTGATCTTGCCATTCAATGACTTCAAAATCTTCTAAGGTGGCTTCATCAACTTCGCTGAAATCACCTTGTAAAGTAATCAAATCTTTCTCACCCATCTGGTTACGCAAATCCGCTACCGTACCCATGGCAATGATTTTGCCATGATCAATGATGGCAATGCGATCACACAACCGTTCTGCTTCTTCCATATAATGTGTGGTATATAAAACAGCTGTTCCTTGATTCTTAAGTGCTTCAACAGCTGTTAATAAATGTTCTCTTGATTGTGGGTCCACGCCAACCGTTGGCTCATCTAACAACAAAGCTTTGGGTTCATGCAAAATAGCGCAGGCGAAATTCAAGCGCCTTTTCATGCCACCAGAATAAGTATTGACCAAATCCTTGGCTCTTGAAGTCAGGCCGACTTGTTCAAGCACAATTTTAATACGTTGTTTCAGTTGATCACCAGTCAGGCCATAGGCTTGCCCCCAAAAGTTCAGGTTTTCCTGACCTGATAAATCTTCATACAAAGCCAAGTCTTGAGGAACCAAGCCGAGAGAAGCTTTGGCTTTGATGGCATCACTCAAGACTGAAAAACCATTGATATACACTTCACCCAAAGTGGGCTTCAATAAGCCAGAAATACAATTGATGGTGGTAGACTTTCCTGCACCATTGGGTCCCAAAAGACCAAATATTTCACCAGGATTTACTTCAAAATTTATATCATCTGCAGCAGTGAACTGCCCATAAGTTTTACTTAAGGATTGTGTTTTTATCATATTATTTTTGCCATGGTTTTGTAATGATATCTATTGAACTATCTTAACATCAAAATGTTACAATATGAGCCGACAAAAACTGAGTTTATTACCTTGAAGTGGCTTAACATCATTCTTGCATTTCTGATTTTATGGGCATTGTACCAACTACAGTTTGGCAATGGCGGCCGCAAAGCATTGAAGGAAAAACAAATGTTACTAAGTAGCCAGCAGGCTGAAATTGAAACACTGAAACAACGCAATGACAAATTAGCAGCCGAAGTTGTCAGCTTAAAAAATGGTTTGGATGCCATTGAAGAACGTGCACGTGCAGAGCTGGGCATGATTAAGGAAGATGAAACTTTTATTCAAGTAATTAACCAAGCCAATGATGAAAAGCGCTGAAACTTCAATCAAAATTCACCTGATTGTGGTTGCAGCGGGTATAGGAAGTCGATTCTCAAAACCCGCCAACAAGCTAACTCAACCTCACCCACCTAAACAATATGCATTAATCGGCAACCAAAGCGTGTTAGAACACAGCATCATGGCTTTTGATGAAATTGACATTGACGACATCACTGTTGTCATTCACCCTGATGACACGTATTGGCAACACCTAAACATCAAATCAAATCACGCCATCAACAACACTGTCGGTGGTGCCCAAAGACATGATTCTGTAAGAAATGGCTTAAAATCAATTCAAGCAGCTCCTCAAGACTGGGTACTTGTTCATGATGCAGCTCGACCTTGTGTAACTCCTGATGAAATTAACAGCCTGATTAATTGCTGTTTAAATCAACAACAAGGTGGGTTGCTGGTCAGACCTTTAACTGACACCATTAAACACTCACATGACGGCAACCAAGTCAATAAAACAATCAATCGTAATCAACTTTACGCTGCTTTGACACCTCAAATGTTTCGTTGTGGCGAATTACTCAAATCGCTCACTGTCTTTGAAGCAGACAGTATCACAGATGAGTCTTCTGCCATGGAGTCACAAGGTCAACAGCCTTTGATGGTTATGGGCCAATCTAGTAACATTAAAATTACCGAGATTTTTGATTTAACCATAGCAGAATGTATATTAAGACAACAGGGGAGAATTAAATGAGAATCGGCAGTGGATTTGATGTTCATGCATATGGTTCAGGGAATCACATCATGTTGGGCAACATCAAAATTCCTTTTGAGTTTGGCTTTATTGCTCATTCTGATGGTGATGTTTTAATTCATGCTTTATGCGATGCTTTATTGGGTGCTTGTGCTTTGGGTGATATTGGAGAACATTTTCCTCCATCAGAACCTCAGTGGAAAAATTGCGACAGTGTGGTCTTTCTCAAACACTGTCACCAATTGATTAAACAACAAGGCTATCAAATAGGAAATATTGACTGTACCATCATGGCAGAGTTGCCCAAAATTAAGCCACATGTTAAAGACATCCAAAACCGTTTAGCTGTCATCCTTGACATCCAAAACAACCAAATCAGCATCAAAGCCACCACCACTGAAAAATTAGGCTTTACTGGCCGCAAAGAAGGTATGGCAGCTCAAGCCACTTGTTTATTACTTAAAGCGTGATGGTACAGTCAATGAGACAGCCGCTGAAATTAACAAACACAAACATCAAAAGGTAATTCTTTTTGAATGCTTGCTCTTTTGCTGTATTTCAATTGAATGCTGTTACAATAAAACCCAATTACACTTCATTGAATAGCCTAATATGATGTATCCCATTGTAAAACAGTTTCATGTGATTTTGGCAATCACCAGTATTTCACTCTTTCAGTTCAGGTATTGGTTCTACAAAGTACCACAAAGAAACCCTTATCAATGGATGAAAATACTTCCGCATTTGATAGATACATTGTTAATGACTCTAGGAATCAGTTTAGCAGTCATGGCGAGTTTCTCACCTTTTAATTCACCGTGGCTCTTGTATAAACTCATGGCTTTATTTGCTTATATCATCTTTGGTATGTATGCCATGAAACGTTCAGGTCTCCAACAATGGCTGAATTATGTCATGGCCAGTGTGGCCATTGTATATATGTTGTTCGCTGCCACTTACAAATCACCATGGTTTTAATGCGTTAATAATATGCCAGCACACAAAACATATTACTTAGGAATAGGTAGCAACATCAACCGCATCGTCAACATCAATTCTTGCTTATGGCATATCAAATGTGCTTTTTCTTCAATGTTGGTTTCACCTACCTACCAATCGCCAGCTTTTGGGTTTGAGGGTGAAGATTTCTATAATTTGGTGGTCAAAATTAACTCTGCTTTTGAACCTCATGCATTAAAACATTGGATTCAAAAGTTAGAAGACTTACATGGCAGAAACCGAAACAGTCCCCGTTATTCAAATCGAAGCCTGGATATTGATTTGTTGTTGTGTGATGACCGCATTATTGATGATGGCCACATACAAATTCCCCGATCAGAAATATTAAAACGAAAATACGTTTTAAAACCCCTGCAGGATCTATCACCTGAGTTGGTCCATCCAATTACAAAAAAAAGGCTTGCCGAAATGTGGCAAGCCTTGGACTTGGTTGACAATACAAAATTAATTGAAGTGTCTATTAATCAATGATGTCATCACCAATGACATCTCCGGTTTTTGCTGAATCTGCAATAAACAGTTTAACTTTTCGTTTAAAGATTAAATCACCTTTTACCACCACGTTTTCACCGATATGAACTTCTGGAACTTTTTTGTTGCTGTTAAACCAACCTGATGATTTGGTAACAATCAAATCACCGTCTACCACAGCTCCATTATCCAAATAAATGTCACCATTAACTGTCTCAATGTTGTCATACACTTTGGCGCCTGTCACCGAAATTTTACCATTGACAGTCTCAATTGGACCATCAACAGAACAGCCTTGCCCAACGGTAATTGAACCATTAACTGTTTCTGCATGACCTTCAATATGACAGTGTTCGCCTAAATTGATTGAACCATTAACTGTTTCTGCATGTTCAGCTTGTACCCCATTTTGAAATTTTATGCTGCCATTAACCGTTTCAACCTTTCCTACAATGGCGCTTTCTCCAACTTTTATTGAGCCATTTACAGTATCCAAGTTATCAACATGTGCGTTGTCACCCACGGTAATACTGCCGTTGACCGAATCATAATCTTTTTCTGGAGATTGGGTCCCCGCTGCTACTTTTTCACTGCCAAAAACACCCGCTTGAACAGTTAAAACAGAAAGCAACAATGTCATTAAAATATATTTCATAAAAACCTCAATTAAATGTTATTGATGTCCCGTAAACGACTGACATTTCACAATGTTACTAAAATTATTCAATTAACTTATCGTGCCGCAATTCACCCGGTTGAAGATTACCCAGTTTAAAGTCACCGATTTGTGTTCGTATCAATCTCAACACGGGCAATCCCACGGCAGCACACATGCGTCTGACTTGCCTGTTTTTGCCTTCATTGATGGTCACGTTTAGCCAACTGGTGGGTATGTTTTTTCGTTGTCGGATTGGTGGGTTACGCTTCCACAACCAACCGGGCTTCTTAGCTAAAATTTCTGCATCCAAAGCTTTGACTGAGTGGCCTTTAATTAACAGTCCTTTTCGCAATTGTTGTAATTGTTTAGCTACAGCCTTGCCTTCAACTTGAACCAAATATGTTTTGTGCCATTTTTTCCCTGTGATCAGGTGTTGTGTTGGGCCATGGTCAGTTAACAGCATCAAACCTTCAGAATCAAAATCTAAACGACCAGCTGCATAAAACCCTGCTTCGTTGATATATTCGGATAAATTATTTCTACCTTCTGTATCCGTAAACTGTGAAAGTACTCTGAAAGGTTTATTAAACAGGATAAGTGTTGACATTATGAGTGGCCATGGCTTTTCTTGTATTGTAACAAATAATGTTATTCAGCTACCAATGTTCCCAACCGCAAACCTTAAACTGAAAAACCGATAATCATTAAAACAGCAACTCTTTATGCATGATTGCGAGATTAACGGCTGCTCATTTCACCACCATTAAAAATCATTTTATTTTCTGGCAAAATGCTCAATCCTTTAAGGCTCATAATTGGCTGTAATTTATTTACGAAATAATTAGTAAATAAATTGGAACCAATCCCATAGGCCAGAAGTCATACTTTTTACCATCAATAAAAATAAATGAGGAGAAATAAGATGAAACAAATAGTACGATTTTCAATTTCTGGCTTTTTAGGTTTAATCATCACAGCTGCATTATTTATTGCGATGCTTAACTTATTAACTCCCCAAAAATTTCAGGCTTCTCAAGCAGATACCAACATCAACTTCTCGTTTGTCAAAGACGTGAAGGCACCTGAAGAAAAACCAATAAAAAAAATTATCAAGCCAGAGCAACAACAAAGCAAACAAACGCCTGCGGCACCTGAGATGCCAATGAGTAGCCATTCTAATAGCGATTTAAAAATACCAACAAATTTCTCAGTGATTACCGGACCTAACCTGTTGACTCAAGAAAAACTGAATGGCATCAATTATTCCGGCTTGGGTGACGGTAATCAATCAGGTGTATTGAAAGCGGCCATACCACCAATCTACCCACAAAAACCTTTATTAACAAAAACTGAAGGTTGGGTCAAACTACTGATTGATGTAAATGAATTTGGACGAGTCAATTCAGCTTCAGTACTGAACGCCAAACCAGCAAGGGTTTTTAATGCAGCCGCAATCAGAGCTGTCAAAAAATGGAAATTTCATCCCAAAAAAGTTGATGGCAAAGCCATTCCATTTCAAGTGACGCAAACAATTGAATTTAAATTAGATAAATAAACCCATAGGATACAGTGACAAGGAAGTCACTGACTTTAAGAGATCCAACACAAAGGCCATATAATAAGAAGTATCAATGGTAAAACCAAAAGCTTTAACAGGAACAAAAAGAATCCGCCCACAAACAAATACAAGAACAACCCAATTAACAACAAGACCCCACCGACTAAGATTAATGGGCTAAATACTGTCACGAATATCCAGAAAATAACCTTTAATACCATCACCACCAACAAAACCCCTACCAACGTTTCAATCATTTCATCCACCTTTAAAATCAGTTCATTTCATGAGAACTTAATCATGTGCGTAAATAGAATCAAATCAATATCACACTCAATTAAAATAACAAAATAAAATCAATTTAAGTAGTGCCGTTAGTCAGGATTCTGCAAACTCTGATACGGACTTGGGTCTGGCCACCGCTGAATGAAGCTCCCAAAAATATTGGTGCGAGTCATATTGCAAATAATCCAAATCAATACTGACCATTGAATTAGGATCAGAAACATAAAAATTTGCTGGTGGATAATCTGTTAGTGGTTGGTCTTTGTGATTTGCTTGACTCGATTTAGCAGCAAAGTAGGCAGTAAAATCGTGATCTAACTTAACTTGTAAAGGGTATTTCAAAGCGTCATCTGGCATACACAACTGATTCACTTTTAAAATAGTTTTTAAGCCAGAATCATCATCGATACCATATTCTTGACTGATATATTGTGCCACTTGTTGGTAAAACACATGCCAACCTGCAGGCATGCATTTGTCATTATTAAAAAAACGCACAGCCCAGGAAATTTGTTTATACTGATTAGGTCTTTTTCGTACAGATTTCAACAAACCTTGTAAAAAATCAATCGCCCTGATGTTATGTTCCCATTGTAAATAACGAATCACATAACGTAACAAAGCATAGCCATCAGCCATGGTATAAATATTGTACATGGCCTTCATCCACTGCAAATCTTGTTGGCTGAAGCTGAATGATGAAATGACAAAATCATTGTCATCTGTCTGTATTTGGTACTTTTTAATGTAATCCGGATCTGCCATTGGGCTGTTGGGTAACAACTGCGTTGGGTATGCTTTGACAGAAACGTCCATGTCTATATAACGTTGTAAATCATTATTAAAGGCTTCTACAGTGATACCAGGTAAACCAATCATCAAATCCGTTGAAAGTGGTAGTTTCAAGTCATAAAACACTTTGGTTAATTCATCATACTTAGCAGTTTTGATGTTCTTTCTATTAATCACTTCCAGAGTTTTTTCATCGGTGGTTTGAATCGATATAATACCTTGACTGATGATACCTCCAGCCGTAAATACTTTAATTATTTCAACCAATCGCCATGTTGAATTTTTTGTGTAATTAACCACCACCTCTTGGGGATAACCATACTTTTCTTTACAATCCACTATAAATTGTGACAATTCTATATCGCGATCATACAAACCAAAATTGGCATCAGCAATCCAAATCACCCTGACTTTATTTTTACCTATCCACTCAATCTCATCTTTTACTCGATCCAAATCAAATTTTCTTACTTTTTGGTTGGTTGCTGAGCCCCAATCGCAAAAGGTACAGCCGAAAGGACACCCCCGGTTGGATTCAATGATAGCAGCTTCAACTCGGCCTTGATAGACGTCAAAGAAACCACACAGATATGGTGATGGTACCTCATCAGGAGCTGACATGCGGGTGCGTTTGGGCGTTCTCAGCAAACCACCAAGTAATTTATTACGAAAGGTGATGCCCTTTATCTCAGACATCATTTCTTGTCGATAGGTTACTTCACCTTCACTGCATTGATACAACTGCTCAAAAACTTCAGTAATAACCACTTCACCTTCACCATGAACAGCTACATCTACAGAACTTTGGGCATACATAAAAGCTTCACACGCCTGTTTATATTCAGGAGTACTCGGTCCGCCATGTATCGTTAAATTACGCTTATCATGTGCTTTGATTGCTTGACTAACTTGCAGGTTAACATCCATTGACCACATGTAATTAGAAAACAACCAAATGCCACAGCCAAACTTTTTGTATGGTCCATTGAGCAAATCATTGGGGTTTAAAAAAGTAATTGGAATGAGTTGGAATTTTTCTGATAGTTTTCCATTTTGGTGTTTTTTTAATGCACTGTATATAATTCCCAATGCCAATGGAAAATGATTCTCCATATGGGGTACAAAATAAACGGGAATTCGACCATCTGGTTTTAATTCTTGCCAAGATTTTAAACTTGATTTTGTATTAATTTCAGCAAACTGTGTGGGTTTCTCAACACCCTTAGAAACTGATTTCTTAGGGGCAATCAAAAACCCATGTTGAAACAAGGTCCATAATACCGATAGTGCATTCCCTTCAAACAAAAATGCCTTTTCTTCAAGTACGGTTTGATAAGCTTTACCATCACCAAATGACAACATCAACAATACCCATGATACGGGCAACCTGATGGCTTGTTGATTTAAACTTGAACAAGCAAAAAAGCCATCTTTATGGAATGAAATGGCTGCATGACTACTCAAGCTTAAGCTTTCAGGTAATTGATTGTTGTTATTGAAACTCACGGAATCCAATTCAAGTAAATTTAAACTTGAATGAGGTGATTGGCTCGTCGCAAACATTCCAGCTTGTTGGAATTGGGCAATGCGCTGCATCATCATATCGGCTTTTACAAAAGGCTGCCAAACTTTAACCCAAGGGTGGCTGACATAAGCATTGACTGCTTCATTTGCATCTGCAGAGTTTAAAAAATAAGACAACAACAAAATATCTGGCTCATCAATGCCTATGGCAGGAACCATCCCAGAAATTTGCGAAAGCATTGATTGACCTTTGCGGTTCAAAATCATGAAATCTTGATTCAACAGCATCTGTATTTTTGTCGCCGTGTTTAAAACAACATTATAGCTGTTTTTTCAGTAACTATTATTACGTTTCAAATTTACTTTAACAAGTTTGAAATTTCTTTAAAGCGAGGATGTTTTGCAGTTTGCATCATTTCAAACAACACCATTTCTGTTGAAGTAATGACAGCACCTGCTTGTTCCATTCGATGTATGCCTAACTTTTTATTGGCTTTGGTTCGAGATGATACAGCATCTTGATTAACTGCAACTTGAAACTTTTCAGCTAACAAATCCAAAACAGTCTGATAAACACAGACGTGTGTTTCAATGCCTGAAATGATCATCTGTTGACGCCCTGAGTTTTTTAAGTCTTCGATAAACTGAGTTTGCCCACATGAAGAAAATGTTATTTTTTCATAAGCAACTAAATCGGCCAGTTCTGCTTTAATTTCATCGTTTGTATGGCCTAATCCTTGAGGGTATTGTTCCAGATAAAATATTGGAATATCCAATACTTTGGCCGCTTTAATCATGATTTTCAAGTGCTTAAACAAGTGTTCATGACGGTGCATTAAATAGGCCAAACGCCCTTGAACATCAATGACAATTAAAGCACTTTCATTTGTATGGAATGGTAAAATCATCAGTTAATCCGCCACACCGTCTATGGTCTTAATTTGTCTAACCCATGCATTCGTGGATATTTTTTCAGGTAATAAATGTCGGCTGTTAATCGCCTCATCTCTGTTTGCGTATAGGCCACAAAGAACCACCCACCAATCTGCATTATTTACTTGTGTCTTAACCACAACACAAGCGTTCGCTTGCAACCCGTTTTCACTAAAAAACGCATCCAATTTATGTCTGTTTGATGTACCTACCACTTGAAAACTCCATTGGTTAGGGTGGTTATTTTGCCAGTCAGTAAAGTCATTATTCAGATTGACGGTATCGGGTGTTGGTTTTGTTGTTTCAACTGCACTGGTGATTGTATTGACGACATCATTTTTAATGACAGATTGTTCCTTTGCCACAATACCAATGGCACTTTTATCGGTCGTGTCATCTATTGAAACTTCTTTAACTTGACCAGCAATGTCATCATATTTAATGGTTTTAATTTCAACACCATCCCTAAAGCCTTCGGTTGGTTCTACATCAGCTGATGTCTGTTCTTCCAGTATCAAGGTCTTTACTTTCTGTTGTGCTTTTTCTTTCTGATTCGCAGGCGCGCACACCCATTTTGATTTTGCAGCATAACAAATGATATTGTTTTCAGCTGTGGGGCCGGAATCTTCTGAGTCTACTTTTGCCATGGCAAAAAAACCACAAAACAAACAGGCCACTGCCATCAAATAAGTGAAGGTATTGTATTTAAAGTCATGGTTCATGGTTTTACGGTGTGGGTAAACAAGTCTGTATGGCATGAATGATGTCCGCATCTTTTACATTTTCTGCAATAAATGCCTGACCCAAACCTTTCAATAAAATCAACCTGTGTTGTTCATTAACGACTTTTTTATCAGCTTTCATCAACTCCAATAATGTTTCAGCAGCCAGTCTATCATCAAGCATAATTGGCAAATCAAAAGCTTGCAACAAGTTTTCCAGCATTTTTCGTATGTTGTTTTCACAATAACCCAAATCAGTTGAAAGCTGAGCTGCCATAATCATGCCCAAGGCCACAGCTTCACCATGTAAATAACGATAGTCAGTAGCAGTCTCAATGGCATGACCAAAAGTATGCCCCAAATTCAACAAAGCCCTAACACCTTGTTCTTTTTCATCTTGTTGCACGATATCAGCTTTGAAATGACAGCATTGTGTAATCATTTCCATCAGTATCGATGCGTCTTTATTTTTTATTGAGCTCACATGCTTATCCAGCCAGCGATAAAACTCCAGCTGATTTATCCCTGCGTATTTAATCGCTTCACCAATGCCTGCATTGAATTCTCGCGGCGCCAATGTTGATAAGCTTCGGGTATTAATTATCACCGCCTTGGGTTGGTGAAAAGCACCAATTAAATTTTTACCTTGGGGGTGATTGATACCTGTTTTTCCACCGACAGATGCATCAATCTGTGACAACAAAGTGGTAGGCATTTGAATAAAATCAATGCCCCTCATCCAACTCGCAGCTGCGAAACCTGTCATGTCGCAAATGACACCGCCGCCCAACGAAACCAACAAATCTGAACGGTTAAATTGGTGTTTTGCCAAGGCATTTAAAATCTCTAGCCAACTGTTGACCGTTTTATGAGCTTCACCATCTTTGAGAATACACTGGTAAACTTTTTGTTTTGGGAAAAGTGCTTTGACTTCCTCCAAATACAAGGGAGCCACTACTTCATTGGTAACGATCATGATTTTCTTACCAAGAAAATCATCCTTAACCACTGATACATCAAAGCGATCAGAATTAATAACTATGGGGTAATTTGTATGTGATAAATTAATGTCAATCTGATTTTGTCTGTTTATTTCAGGCATTTCAGTTTTTCCGGTTGTTTCAGAAAATCAACAATCTTTTTTGCCATACCATAAGAACTGGTTCGTCCACTTGAAAATGCAATATCAGCCACTTGCTCATACAATGGATTACGTTTTCTGGCCAAATTTAACAATCGTTCACGGCGACCTTCCCCCTGTAACAAGGGCCTTTGTTTGTCTCTTTTTAACCGTTTAAGTTGATGTTTAACTTCTGTTTTCAAATACACAACCAAGCCATTGGTTTCTTTCAGCAATTGTCGATTGGCTTCATTTGTTATGATGCCTCCACCAGTTGCTATAACGGCATTATCATGTTGTAACAGCTCTGCCAACATGGCAGTTTCACGGGCACGGAAACCTGCTTCTTTTTCGATTTCAAAAATCAAATTAATGGATACTCCCGTTCGTTTTTCTAGCTCATGATCAACATCAATAAAGCTTTTTTGTAATTGCATGGCAATTTGTTTACCCACAGTGGTCTTCCCAGCACCCATTGGGCCAACTAATATGATGTTTCTCAGGATTGTCGTCATGTTCAGCATTCTATCATGGACCAATGATTGACTATCAATAAAAAGACAAGCTCTAATGACAAACCAACTTGCTGATTGGCCTTTAATCTCAGTAGATTCATTTTCGTTTTCAAGCGAACCTGACAACCTTTATGGCAGTTAAATCAAGCGGGAGCAAGCAATACTGTATCTCAATTCCAAGAATGCGACAGGGTTAAATCAGAATTATAAATTCATAAGTCTACCGCACGAGAATCAACAAAATCTGAAAAAACCCATGCATTTAATATATTTTCTGCTTCCATTTGATTTTTACCGTCTAAAACAATCACAGCAGCTTTCTCTCCTGCTTTTATTCCATGTACTGCTTGAGCTGATACCTGTGCCCCACCTGCCACAGCGTGTAACCACAACCATGTGCCAACACTGGGTTGATTTAAGTCACAACATACATTGCGTTTTTGTTGTGTCAGGCGCTGAGAGTATTCAAACATCTTTAATTCCTCAGCAGGTTTAATTTCAATATTACTGTCAGATCCAATGGCAATTTCACCACCTAATTTGATGTATTCAGGCATGGGGAATATGCCATCACCTAAATTGGCTTCTGTCAGTGGGCACAGACCCACCACTGCACCCGATGCTGCAATCAATTCCACTTCTTTTGAGTTCAAATGGGTGGCATGTACCAAGCACCACCTGTGATCTACAGCAAAGTTTTCAAATAAAAACTCAACCGGTCGTTGGCCCCAATGCGCTTCAATGGTATCTATCTCTGCTTGTTGTTCAGCAACATGAATATGAACAGGTAAATGGTCAGGCAATTGATGTATAATTTGGTGCATCTGTTCAGGCACCACTGCACGTAAGGAATGAAAACAAATACCCAGTTGTTGACCCATTGTTAATTCTTTTTGTAACTGAGAAAATAAATCGATGTATTCATCAACTGATAATTCAAAACGTTTTTGTTGTGTAGAAAGTGGCTTTCTTTCAGTACCAGCATATGCATACATCACTGGTAACAAGGTGATATTCAACCCCGCTTCAGCAGCAGCCTTTAAAATGACTTTAGAATGACTGATATAATCATTGGTATCATATTTATCACGGTGCAAATAATGAAACTCACAAACTGAAACATAACCGGCCTGTTTCATTTCTGAATAACACGACTTGGCCACTTCATAGAGTTGTTGCGCATCAATGTCATTGGCTAAACGATACATTAAATCACGCCATGACCAAAAATCATCATTGGGGTTGGTTCTGACTTCACTCAAGCCAGCCATGGCTCTTTGAAACACATGTGAATGGACATTGGGCATTTGAGGGATGACCACATCATAAATCTGGTCTTGAGCTTGTGGTGTGACATCTGTGGTAACGCTAAGGAATAAATCTTGTTGCGTTTCTACTCGAACATTTGATTGCCAGCCGGTTGGTAATAAAGCCGATTTAAAAAAATAACTGTTCATTGTAAAATGAAATTACGATAATGATTTAATTCTGGAACTGTAGGCGAAAGCCAAAACAAAAACAATGAAAAAACCATGCGATTTATTGATTCATAACGCTCAATTGATTTCTTGTGCTGATACGGGTGAAGCCTATGGCTTATTGGAAAATGCTGCGGTGGCTTGTGAGGCAGGTAAAATCATCTGGATCGGTGCAGCAGATCAAATCAGTGCCTTTAAAGCTGAACAAAGCATTGATGCCAATGGACAAGTAGTCACACCGGCTTTGATTGATTGTCACACCCATTTGGTGTTTGCTGGCAGTCGTGCCAATGAGTTTGCCATGCGTTTGGCAGGTGCCAGTTATGAAGAAATAGCGCGTGCTGGTGGTGGTATTTTATCTTCGGTTAAAGCCACACGGAAGGCGACGGTTGATGAACTGGTTGAATCAGCATGTAAACGGATGGCACATTTGAAGTCTCAAGGCGTGCTAACTGTAGAAATTAAATCAGGTTATGGGCTTGATTTTGACAATGAAATAAAAATGTTAACAGCCGCTCGTATGGCCGGCGAAAAAATGCAAATGACCGTCTGCACCACTTTGCTGGCAGCACATACCATACCACCAGAATACCAGGAAAATCGCAGTGGCTATGTGGATTTAATCTGTCAAAAAATCATTCCACATGTGGCCAAAAATAAACTGGCCGATGCTGTTGATGCTTTTTGTGAGGGCATTGGCTTTACTTATGATGAAACCCGACAAATTTTTGATGCCGCAGCCCGATGGGGGCTGCCAGTCAAACTACACGCAGATCAACTGACTGATTTGAAAGGCGCCGGATTGGTGGCAGAATACGGTGGCTTATCCGCTGACCATGTTGAATACACCACTGTGAACAGTGTGAGAAAGATGGCAGAAAATCACACCGTGGCGACTTTGTTGCCCTATGCTTACTATGCTTTGCAAGAAACCACCAAACCACCAATCAAAGACTTCCGTAAATATGGTGTTGACATGGCCATTGCCACGGATTGTAACCCAGGAACAGCACCAACCACCAACCTATTACAATGCCTACACATGGCTTGTACCCAGTTTGGTCTAACTGTTGAAGAAGCCATTTTGGGCGTTACCATCAATGCCGCTAAAGCATTAGATTTAGATGATCACAAAGGCAGCATTGAAATTGGCAAAGATGCCGAAATGGTCATGTGGGATACCCATGAAATTGCTGATTTGGTATATTGGCAAGGCGCTCATCTTGCAAAAGAAATCATTTGTTAATTGAAGAACGTTACTGAGTGGATTTTAGTTCACACTTTTTAAGTCAGAAAAAGGAATATTTATGAACTTTGTATATATCACATTAGGGATTTTGATCATTATCCCAATTGCACAGTGGTTGATGTTGGTCATTAAATTGTACGGCACCCGATTGACTCGGGTACAAATCAAACCATTGACCGAATTCAAGTTGCCCAAAGCCAACCAATATCAATTTAACCTGGCAAAACAACAACTTGAATCATTGGGCTTTGAGCTGTTTCACTACAATGCTTACAGAGATCTGATTGAATCCAGCAAAAAACCAATCATACAGATGGTTATGCGTAATGATGAACACCTTTGTTATGCAGTCATTTCTAATCCGCATAATCCAGATTTAAATCGACCTTATGCCATCAAGTTTCAAAGCTTCTCAGATAAGTTGACAATTGAAGCCATGGATGCTGATGCAGGAGGCATCGTCAAATCTTTTGAGCAGCTACATACTTATAACTACAAAGCAACTGCAATCAATGAGGCCTTTGAGCAATTTCAAGCAAAATGCAATGAATTGATCGCAGATAAGAGTTCAATCTACTACACCCAAAATGCTGAACACTATTGTCAGCATATGCAGCAATGTTATGACCAATACCTTCGTTATCTGTATCAGCATGGTTTGGTGAAAAAAAACAAAGGGGCGTTACAACTGCGCTTTAAACAGGCGATTAAATTGGCTTGGCAATTGATGACAGGCAACAAAAAAGCTGCCGTAATAAAACCCAATGAAGCCGAACAATTGATTAAGCAATATCCGTTTCTACCTACAGTCCAAGCCCAATCACATCGCAGGGTGCAAACAAATCAACGGGCTTCTCAACTGGGGCGTTGGGGCAAAACCTTGTTGTTCTTTTCATCGGCTTTGATGTTTGCCCTGTTGTTTGGTATAGCTTGGTCACCTTATTTGGTATTGATTTTAATTCCTGTTTTGTTGTTTCATGAGTTGGGTCATTATTTCGCCATGAAATTTTTCGGCTATCGGGATTTACAAATATTGTTTCTTCCAATTGGTGCCATGGTAGCAGGAAACAAGAATCAGCCAACCGCATTACAAAAAACCATAGTTTCTCTGGCTGGGCCAGTGCCTGGATTGTTGCTTGCTTTAGTACTCGCGGTTTGGGCTCCTGAATTTATTGCTAATGAATACGGCCTATCATTGATATTTATGCTGGTTATTATTAATTACCTGAATTTGTTGCCTTTCATGCCGCTGGATGGTGGTCATGTTGTGAATTTGCTGCTGTTTGACCGCTGGCCTTTGATGCAGTTTGTTTTGATGTTGATCAGTGTTTTGATTTTTGCCCTGGGTGCATGGGCTTGGTCTGATCCCATTTTAACGGTTCTGGCTGTGGTTTTTGGTTTGGGTTTAAGAAGTCATTATCAACAAGCAAAACATGTGACAGAGGCCAGAAAACGATGGGGCGAAAAGTTAATCAATCGTGACAATTTAACCGAGGTTTATCACCTAATGAAAGATAGCCCGGATCCATTTACCAGTAAATACCAAATGGCAACTCCCATCAATGAACGATTGAGCCATCGTTCTCCATCACTCAGAGACAGCATATTGGGAATGATGATGTATCTGTTGGCGTTACTTGGTCCTTTGCTGATGATTGAAAAGACGATAGGGTTTGATTTAATTGGTTTGTTATTCAATTCAACTGAATCATCATTTCAATATGACCCAGATGAAGCACAACAATGGAACCCTGAATACTGGCTACAACAATATCAACAAGCCGAATCCACCTCGGAAAAAAGAGATGTTTTGAATGATGCCTTGGCTTTTTCAGACGAATCAGAAGCGTACTACAGATTGTCATTATTAACGCCACATGCCATTGAGTTGTATGAAACTAACCAATGGCAAAATGAACCTGAATATCCGCAGTGGATTAAGTATCGAATGATGAGTCAAATTTATGAAAACCCGGAATATCAGATCAAGAAAGATTTAAACCAATTGGCTGAGCTGTTTGGGCCAGACTCTTTGGCCTTTGCCAAAACTCTGCTAGAAGTTGCGAGTTGGCAAAGTACACCAGAGACTCAACAACAATTGCTGAACAGTTTAGATTTGTTTGAGTCCAATCAAGAATATGAAACGCTGCTTGATGCATTGGTTGTGCTCAGAACCACATACGAACAGGAACAATTGGGTGCATATGAAAAACTGTTAACTGACTATTTGTCTCTATTCAAAAACAAATCACCAAGTGATTATTCAACACTGAGAACCATTTATTATGGTGTTTTGTTTGAATCAGAAAAATACCCAGAGCTTCTTCAAATGGCTGAAGAAGAAAGCTCAATTAATTCAGACAGTTATGAGTTTGAGTTATTTGCATGGACAGCACTGTTAGATAATCAATATCAAAAAGCCAAGTTTTACAACCAACAAAAAGTTCAAGCGGTACAACAGCAACAAACAGCTTTGAAAGAGGAAGTTGGTTTGCTGGCAGGTATGATTTTGCAGGATCAAGACTTATTTAGTCCAGAGCTTAACGACCCATTGTTTAATTTAGCTCTGGCTGTCCAAATGAATGACAAAAAGGCAATTGCTGAAGAACTTAAAAATTACCAGATACTGGTAGAAGGTTGGCAAAACACTGCATTTAAAGACTACCTTGAATCAATCAGTCACCTCAAGCAGCAAGAGGCTACAGCCCTTTATGCAAAAAAATATCAATTTTTATTTGAAGCTGTTCAGCTGATTGAACCTGGGTTATTGAATAACAATGCAAATTAAAGGGTGAATCTACCCGATATTCCATAATCAATGTCTGCGCGAGCTGACGGTATTCACAGAAGGCTTTTTGGCCTATTACGGTGACAACCGCTGGCGTTTTGGTTCCAGATAAAATACAAGCTGTTATTTTTCGCAATGTCTTTTATAATTGTTGGGCTTAATTATTTAGGGTAGAACATGGACATCATTCCATCAGCAGGATTTTCATTAGAGTCACTGATTCGCGGTGCTATTGGCATGGCTTCATTGGTATTTATTGCATATTTATTCAGCAGCAACCGCAAAGCCATCAGTTGGAAAGTGGTTGGTATTGGTTTAAGCTTGCAACTTATTTTAGCGATTGGCGTGTTGTACATACCCTTTGTCCAAGTGATTTTTGAGGGTGTGGGCAAGTTCTTTATTCACATTATGGACTTCACCAAAGCGGGTACAACATTCCTGTTCCGCTCAGCTGGTAGTGGTGAGATTGAATCTCCATTGATCAACTTTACGGTGATGATATTACCCACCATTATCTTTTTCTCTGCCTTAACTTCGGTGTTGTTTTATATGGGCATCATCCAAAAAATTGTCAAAGGCTTGGCTTGGTTGCTGACCAAAGCAATGAAAATTTCTGGTGCAGAAAGTTTGTCAGTTGCTGGTAATATCTTCTTGGGCCAAACAGAATCGCCGCTGATGATTAAGAAGTACTTAGAATTTATGAATCGCTCGGAAATACTGTTGGTGATGATTGGCGGAATGGCTACAGTTGCAGGTGGTGTACTGGCAGCCTATGTGGGCTTTTTGGGTGGAACTGACCCCGCACAACAATTATTCTTTGCCAAACACTTATTAACTGCTTCAGTGATGGCTGCGCCAGGTGCCATTGTGGTGGCAAAAATATTGATGCCACAAACCGAAGCCATTAACTCAAATATTGAAGTTAGCAATGAATCAGTCGACTCAAACTTACTGGATGCCTTAACCAATGGCACCACCGAGGGCTTAAAATTAGCCATGAATGTTGGTGCAATGCTGTTGGTGTTTTTTGCCTTTTTAGCCATGATTAATTTTGGCTTAAATAGCTTGGGTGATTTGTTTGGATTGAATGAGTTGATTGCAGCCAACACCCATTATAAAGCTTTGTCACTGGAATTTTTATTGGGTTACTTATTTGCTCCATTGATGTGGCTGATTGGCGTGGCCACTGAAGACATCACCTTATTGGGTCAATTACTGGGCGTGAAAATCATTGCCAGTGAATTTGTTGGTTACGAAAACTTAGCCACTTTGAAAGACACATCTCAACAAGTTCATTTGATGTATGACAAATCTATTTTGATTGCCACTTACATGCTGTGCGGCTTTGCCAATATACCCTCAATTGGCATTCAAGTTGGTGGTATTGGCTCTTTGGCACCTGGTCAAAGAAAAACCCTGTCAGAGTTCGGTATCAAAGCCTTGATAGGCGGCACATTGGCGTCCTTGTTGTCAGCCACATTGGCAGGGATGTTGGTAGGCTAGGTCTGAGCCAAGGTTTAAATTGTGTGAAACTGTTGTCAAATTTGTATGACAGATCATCAATTAACTTGCATTTTTTTCTCATGTGGTTTGTAATTAGATAAACCACTTGAGGAGAATTTGATTATTCATAACAACCTTGGGGCGCATCAAACCCTCAGAACTGATGCATCAGGCATGCCACTAGAATGGCTGAATTGTGAACAAGTTGCCAAATTGATGGCATTGGACATGGTGCAATATCAATTTGGCACCACGCTGACTCGCCTCCATGGTGGAGTCAATGCCATGACCGGCAAACAGAGTTATTATGACATTCCTTCAATCATCGGTACCAAAGGTTATAACAACCACATCCACAAACAGTTGGCTCGTTATATCCCACCACTAAATAATCAAACCTTATTTAAACGTGATCGAAATTTATGTATGTATTGTGGTCAAGTGTTTCATCGACACGACTTGTCCAGAGACCATGTAACGCCAGTTTCTCAAGGAGGTAAAGATTTATGGACCAATGTGGTTACAGCATGCAAACGCTGCAACAACCACAAAGCAGATCGCACCCCCTTACAAGCCAATATGCACTTATTGGCAATTCCATTTGCTCCCAATTATGCAGAATATATTTTTTTACAAAACAAAAACATCATCGCTGACCAAATGAGTTTTTTAATGAATCACTTTCCTAAAAAGTCACCCTTTAGACAAATAAAAACATAACCATTATTTTCATCAGGAAATAAGCACCCAAGGAACTGACTTATTCAGCATACTCAGGGTTACTAACAAACACTAAATCTATAGTGATGTTTTCATACAGTTTTTCTAGCATGGCATGGCTGTTTTCTCTGATATCATCTAAATCCTCAACCGAAGAAATGTTGAATTCATCAGAAACGACAATATGGGCCAATAAATAAAGCCCTCGACCACGTTTACTGACTCGCACCTCAATGGCATCATACTCAACATCTTTTAAAGAACGGGTTAACTGTGCTTTGATTTCCTCAACGATACCCGAAGTAGGGGCTTTGTGAATCACTTCTTTTAAACTGTAAAGCATAACTTTAAATGGAATTGGTAATGCACTGAGACCCAATACAATCAAAATCAAGGGGTCAACAATTTTTGACCAATGTGACCACTGTGAACCATCTAGCCACCAAGCGGTCATGAAACCAAGCAAAATTGCCACACTGAGGACACCATCAACCAACCACGTCTTGGCATCCACTTTAACCAAATCAGAATGATAGTTCTTACTTCTGCGGTACATGATCCAAGAAACCCAAAAACAGCCTGCAGTAGAAATAAAACCATATATGGTCGCCAAACCATACAAAGCAGTATTACCACCTGTCAATAATCTATTGATGGCGCTGAACACCGCATACAGGCAAGTTGCAATGATAATCAGAGATTTGAATAAATTTAATGTAGGCTCTATAGCAGTATAACCAAAATGAAACACATCGTCATCAGGGCGCTCAACCAGTTTTGCCACTTTCAAAGTCAACAATGCCATACTGAATGAAATCATGGAATACACACCATCAAATAAAATCGATTCTGAATGTGTTAACAACGCAAATAACAATGCCAATGCCACAAACGCACCACTGGCATATAATGATAATTTAAGTGTTTTCCTTTCTTTTAAACTGTTTGACAAAATACTAACCTATATTTTTTAACACATTGTAATGCTTTTCAAGCCATTAACCAGTTAATCGATAAGTCAGTTTACACTTAGTCCTTTTCCCCTTGTTGTGATTACAACAAAATAACAACAGCTGTTACCAAGGTAACATACGCTTCAGCGTATCGTCTTTCATCACATGATGATGAAACACCGCTGCCAAAGCATGGATGCCAATCAACCAATAACCAGCAACACCAATCCACTCATGTATTTCTTTGATATTACCAGCCATGTTTTTGTCAGGCTCAACCAAGGCCGGCAATGCTGCGCCAAAGAACATCAAATCTTTACCTGCATAACTCAAAATCAACCAACCGAGTATAGGCATTGCAAGCATCAAGAAGTACAACAGCAAATGTGCCAATTTTGCACCCATCTGTTGCCACTTCGGTGGCGTGGGTGTTATGACAGGCGCAGGCCACAAAAAACGCCCCACTAACCGCAACATCACCAATATCAATACAGAAAATCCCAACATAAAATGCCATTGTTTCAAACCTTCACGCATATCAGATCCTTTGGGATACAATTCACGCAATTCAATACATAAATAAACTGCAGCGATTAACAACAGCATGAGCCAATGCAATGCAATTGACCATTTGTTGTATTTTTCAGATTGTGTGGTATTCATTATTCATACACCTTTAATATTAGCCCATTCTAATATATCACTGCTTTTGCAATTTATCAAATCACGGCCTTACAACTGACACCGATTCTGAACAACAACACCCAAGAATTTGACATACATCAAATAATGTTTGATTCATAACTTCTTACACTAAAATGACGACTTGTATCTCAAGACGAATCATATTTTTAAGCGGGTAAAAACAACATGCTTTTTACAGTTTTTCTTAGCCACGCTATAAAAGTTCAAGTACCAACAGTTCACAAGCTTGACTGTCAGTCGAGACATATACGGTATCACCACTGATACTTAAGGACCAATCCATGTTGCGCTCGGCACATGCTGCCAAGGCCTGAACTTGCTGCCACTGGAGTTGATATACTTTGACATTTTTGAAATCTGAAACCTTGTTTTTAATTTGCCCCCACCAAGTATCGGATTTACTATTAAAACTATATATTTTCACCTCAGATGCCACCCGGCTTGATTTTTTTATACGTTCCGCTGTTGGCTCACCCATATCAATCCACAATTTAATTTGTTGGTCCCTGTTTTTTATCCATATATCAGGTTCATCAACCATTGAAAGTCCTCTTGTTAAAGTCAAATCACCTTGAACATTAAGACAATACGCAACAATTCTAGCCATCATTCTGGCTAAGTTTTCTGAAGGATGTAAGGCAATAACAAGATGAATAGAGTCATAGTACTCACGATTCAAATCCGAAATCGCAATGCGTATTTTATAAATGGTCGGCTTAATCGCCATAATCAAGTTCTCATATTAGTAGGCCACCATCTTAACAAGAAGACAACTCTATGGTCATATTAGCTAAAAGATAACTGACTTCATTTTACTCATGATTGTGGTTTGGGTTGTTTTCGTCACAAGCATGTTTTATTGCAACACGCCATGGTGGGTTTTTACGATTTATGCCTGCTGAATATATAATCAAAGGGTGCCCATCTGGATCGTTCAATCCAGCTTCACGCCACAACCAGGCCTTCTCCTCAGGGTTCGAGGTAAATTGAATCCCCTGATTTCTTAAATTCATATACATTTCATCCAAATTACCCACCTCAAAATACATGACTGTTGATAAGTTCATACCACCATCGTAATCATCTTCAATCTGGCTGATGGAAAATGTACTGTCACCTTGGGGACATTCAAAGCGCACATAACGCGGACTCGAGTCTACTATCAATCGCAAACCCAATTTTTTATAAAACACAACAGCACGGTTAACATTTTTTGATTTGATGGTTATTTGATTTAAATTCATGTCACCTCTCTCATCGATAATCCTTAGGCGTTACGTTCATCTGGTAAATCAGATAAATACTCTACAAACTCAACCTCAAACCCATCGGCATCCACAAAGTAAATGTTCTTTCTGAACCGGGCTTCAGAACCGTCTTTATATACAGGGTAACCTGCATTGTTTAAACGTTTAACCAGTTGGTCTAAGTTATCCACAGTAAATGCCAAATGAGCAAACCCCACTTGATGCCCCATTAAATCTCTGTTTTCACCTTCACCAAAATCACTGATTGCAATGTATTGGTACTCATCACCAAAATGCACCCATCGTCGTGGCTTTCCATACCATTCACCATCACCCTCAGCCCTCACTTTCCAATGTGGAAAAGCAGCTTGATAAAAAGCCAAACTTTTTTCAATGTTCTTTCCAACTAAATTGACATGCTCTAAACGTACCATTGCGACCTCCTTAATTACAGCTCAAATAAAATGTGTCAACATAATACAACCTCAAGTTAGCTTGAGGTCAAGTCCAAAAAATTAATATATTGAAATTAAATGTCATGTTTTTATGTGTTATCTCGAATTAAGCAGTATGCGTTGGTATTTATTTATGTAAACTTTTTAGAGGGTTGTTTTTGCCCCCTGAATTTAAAAACCGTATTTTAAGGAAATTTGTATGAAAAATTTATTTTTAACTGGCTTGGCAACGACATTTTTACTGTTAAGTTTCAAGACAATTGCTGGAACTCCAATATATGTTGGGCCAAACTCAGACGCCAACTGTGATTATGACAGCATTCAAGCTGCTCTGGATTCAGGCGCCACTGATTTAATTATCTCAAATGCCATGCAATACAATGAAAATCTGGTTTTGCCTGAAACCAATTCACGAGTCGACATCAGAGGTGGCTATACCAGCTGCTCGTCAGATTCATATGACCCAACTTTAAAATCAACACTATCCGGGCACCTTGCAACAGCTCCCGTTTTAAGCATTACCCCTTCATCCACAAATAAAACCATCTACCTTTATAATATGAATATTTTCAATGGTACCGGTATTGGTTTTACGCCCGCAGGTGGAATTAATATGCCAAACTCTAATGACACCCTGGTTCTTTACTTCACAACAGTTGCTTTAAATCAGGGCACCCTCGGAGGTGGAATTTACATAGCGTCTGCACCAGGCACGCCATTTGCTGACCAACCACGTTTACTTATGAATAATCAGAGTTCAATAATATATAACGACAGCAGCAGCGACAGCTATGGAGGTGGCGGTGTATTCTGTGAAAATGGCAACATTGATATGTATTCTAACTCAAGTATAAAGCGCAATACGACAGAGGGTTCTGGTGGAGGGGCTTATTTGATTGGATGTGTTATCAATGATTGGAGCGGCTCAAAAGGTGAAAACGATCCTGAACAAGGTATTTTTAATAACCAGGCTAAATTACACGGTGGCGGAATTTACGCCACCAACAACAGTCGCGTTCAACTTGGTACTGCCAGCGAATTTTCTAAACTCTTTGGGTCAGTAGTTAATAATATAGCTGATAGTGACAACGATGGTGATGGTGACGGTGGTGGCATATACGCCAATGATTCCAATGTAAATTTACTGGGTTCAATTGTTCAAAGCAATCGGTCAGGTGGTCATGGTGGTGGCGTTTTTTCTCAAGACGGTGGAACAGTCTATATACAGCGGCAAAACGGTTTATGTTGGAATGATTATAAATGTAATCAAATCATTAACAACCATGCAAGCAGCAATGGCAATGGTGGAGCCCTATATTTGACCAATGGTGCCAATGGATTTATAAATTCAGCCTACTTTGAGGGCAATCGGGCTGACAATGGGACGGCCATATATGCAACCAGCGAAAACAGTGATACCAGCATAAGAAATGCTGTTTTTTATAAAAATGGGGACAATGGAACTGATGGTTTCAGTGACAACAATGTGATTATGACCAATAACGACTCAAGTATCTTATCCGTTCACAATACTTTTTATAACAATGCCGAAACCGTTTCAACTTTCAGGTCTCAAAACGATTCTGGTTTAACCATTCAAGGTAATATTATCTATTCTCAAACAGCCTCCTCTGCTTACAGAACAGCCAATGCTTTTCCTGTGACTGTTGATTGCGTCAACACCAACCTACTGCCTTTGGAAGGCAATAATGTTTTCACTTATGGCATTTTATTTAAGGATGAAATGAATGGTGATTTTCGCCTTGCTGGGAATGACATAGGTGCCACTGATACCTGTCCAAATTTCGGACAAACAGTTGATATCGAAGGTAATGCACGCCCTTATGACAATCTTCAACTAGATAATTTATATGGGCCCTATGATGTGGGCGCTGATGAATTTAATGATCTTATATTTAAGGATGGCTTTGAATAGGTATGGATTGTTGCGGTCAATTATGTGTATCAGCAATAATTCGGCTGTTCTCTGAAACCTTCGACTTAGATGTATCAAGATATGTATTTATTTGAAACGAATAAATGCTAACATAAAACCTCAAGTAAACTTGAGACTTATCTGTTGCATGAAGAAGAAAATTCAAAGTACAAATTTATCCGTAGGTGACGTCGCCAATCGCAGTGGCGTCAAAGTATCTACTTTACACTTCTATGAAGAAAAAGCGCTGATCCAATCAAGCAGAAATGCGGGGAACCAAAGGCGATATAACAGGGATGTATTGCGGCGCATAGCCGTGATAAAAGCCGCACAAAAAGTGGGCATCAGTTTAAATGAAATCAAACAAGCATTGAACTTTTTACCAAAAAACAAGGCACCAACCAAACGAGACTGGCAAAAACTTTCAAAACAATGGCAAGTCAAATTAGATGAAAAGATACGTCAAATGACTGCCTTGAGAGACAACATGAGCAGCTGTATTGGCTGTGGTTGCTTGTCATTACAAAACTGCCCACTTTATAACCCAAATGATGAATTAGGGGAAGCACAATCAGGTGCTGTACTGTTGCATGCAGCCGCGGAAAACAAATGAATTAAGCCACTTTCAAATAACAATCAGCAGTTTTCAATTGCGGTCCACAGGTGTTAAAAAACTAAGTTTTTTTGTTTCTACCATTTAATTTAGGTACGCAAAGCATGCACATCATACAGTCGCAAATGTATCTAATGTGATGGGATTATGGCAAGATATTTGCCTCTAAAACATGAGTAAAATAAGACCCATTAAGTCCAACTGAAGCACTTTTTTGGCCGTCATTGCATAGCCATAAATAGTGATTTATTGATCAATGGAAACCACACCACCGCTGTCACTTTCAATGCGACCATCAGTCAGTGTAATGATGCGATCACACTGGCCTGACAAGTTTGCATCATGTGTAACCAGTAACACGGCACAACCAAACTTTTGGTTGAATTTACGGAATAAATCAAATACCTCAGCGGCACTTTTACTGTCTAGATTACCAGTGGGTTCGTCAGCCAATAACAACGCTGGATGGGTAACCAAAGCACGCGCCACAGCCACGCGCTGTTGTTGACCACCAGACAGCTGGTCTGGTTTACGCGATGCATAATCACCAAGCCCCACCTCTTTAAGCAAACTAAGTGCCAATGCGTTCTGCTTTGCACTTGGTTTTCCATGAGCAACCATCAAGGGCATCAACACATTTTCCAAAGCCGTGAAAGCTTGAATAAGGTGGTGAAACTGGAACACAAAACCAATACTGCGACCACGTAACATGGTACGTCGTCTGTCACCAATGGTATGTGTGGCTTCACCCAATACTTCAATTTCACCAGAAGTTGGCGTATCAAGTAAGCCAACCAAATTGAGCAAGGTACTTTTACCTGAGCCAGAATTTCCAATCAAAGCTGCAAAATCACGCCGCTGTAGTGTCAAATTTATGCCATGCAAAACCTCTGTCTCAGTTGGTAAACCGACGTTATAACTTTTCCTTACACCACGCAAGCGTAACACCTCTTCAAGCTGGTTATGACCAGGGTTTTCAGACATGACGAATCGCCTCTACTGGATCAAGCTGAGCTGCTCTGCGTGCGGGGATTGATGCTGATACCACACCAGTTAAAGTTGCCAATACCGTCGCAGCAAACAATAAATTGGGATCTACAGGAATGAAAAATAGCTTCGGTCCAAATGTATTAAATACCCAAACCAACAGGTAACCACTGAGTCCACCTAACAACGAGCCTAATAACCCAAATAAAGCACCTTGTATAAGAAACACCCGCAACATCTTTGAACGAGAGATGCCAATAGCGCGCAAAATACCAATCTCACGAGTACGTTGCACCACACTCACAGATAACACACTGGCAATACCCAATGCCACGCTCAGCGCCACAAAAACACTGATCATATTTGTAGACAGACTTTGGCTTTGTAAAGCATTAAGCAATTGTGCGTTGGTTTCCATCCAACTCTCAACTTTCTGCCCAGTTAACTTTCGTATGCGTGTAGCTATCTCATCTGCGTTAAATATTTGGGTAACAGTCATGTCAATAACTGTGGCCGCGCCAGGTAAATTCAATAGCGATTGAGCTTGACTCATATCCAGATACACATAACGGGCATCAAGTTCACGCACGCCCAGTTCAAAAATACCTGCAACACTCAACACACTGTCGCCATCTTGGCCAGTTTGCAGGCGCAACTTATCGCCTACACTGATACCCAACTCAATGGCTAATTGTTTACCAATCACAGCTTTACCGGCACCTACTGAAAAAATACCATCAATCATGTCGTCACTGATAGGTAGGATCTGCTGATACCTTTCACTGTCAATGCCAACCAATGCCACCGACTGCAGTGCTTCACCACGCCGTGCAAATGCTGGCCCAGAAATAATCGGTGAAACCGCTGTTACCTCAGGTAAACTGTCCAATACATCACGCAACTGTAACCAGTTATTGATTGAACGAAGTCGTTGAGCACGTTTGCTTTCCAGTATCAGCTGCACACTGTCATCATCCACTGGAAGAATGCGATTAATTTCTTCAGGAGCTGACAGCTTGATGTGCGCCTGGGTCCCTAATGTACGATCAATGATGTTATCTTGAAGCCCGGTAATCAAAGCAGTGATGAATACAATAACAGCCACTCCAACACCAATACCAATCAGAATCAAAGCACTTTGAGACCGACCTTCACGTAGAAATTTTGTGGCAATTGTCCACTCGGTCCACATGGCTTTCAGTCAAACTTAACTGGGATTTCACCAGCAGTGGATGCATCAATCAGACTGTTTGGCAACACTTTATCGCGTATTCGCACGCGACTGCCATCTACCCAATCTGCACCTATGTCAGCAACTATTAAATCACCGTTACTTAAACCTGCGGTGATTTCAGACAACGCCAAACCACGTAAACCCAGTGTCACTTGATTACGCTGAACCCGCCCATTTTCAACCTTCCAAACCATGGCTTGTCCATCCTTAACATCATTAAGTACATCATTGGGTATCACCAAAGCATGTTCTCGACGGGCCGTTTCTATATTGACGGTAACCGTCATGTCTTGACGTAAAAATTCAGCATCCTCATTCAATTTCAATCGTATATCCACACTACCACGTTGCGGATCTACAGCAGGTGCAATAAAGTTTACTGTGGCTGAAAATGGCTTCTCAGGATATGCATCAGTCACACAAACTGCAGTCTGACCCAAACGCAACACTGACAGGTTCCTTTCATCTACTGGCACCAATAATTCGGTCTGGCCATCACGAGCAATCTCAAACAGCACTCGACCCGCTTGTACAACATCTCCTGGTTCAACCTGACGAGTCAGCACAGTACCATCTACTTGGGCACGAACCAATGTTTTTGCCAGGTTTGCACGGGCGACTGCCAAACGTTCTTTAGCCACCATTTCTGTTGGATTGCCAATAGCTAATGCAGCGACCACTAACTTGGCCTGTTCTAGTGCAGCTAATGCAACAGCTTCTTGTTCAATGGCTTGCTCCAAGGCTTCACTGGCAATTAATTTACGTCCAAACAAATCCTGACGGCGCTGCACTTCACGACGTGCTTGCTCAAAACGTGCTGTTGCACTACTTAATGCGGCCTCAGCTTGGGGTTTGTTCGATTCTCGCAGTTCATCCAGTACCGCCTGTGCTTCGCCAACATGCGCCTGTAACTCATTGTCACGCAGCACAGCCAAAATGTCGCCAGCCTGTACCTTGTCTCCTTCTTGAACACGACGCTCAATGACCACCCCAGCTATTTCCGCACCCACCTGAGCACGAGAAGCCGAAGTCACCCGACCTGTCGCAACCACAGTCTGAACCAGTGGTTGATTTTGTATGCGATATGCCACCAATTCTGGTCCCTGCCATTTGCGCAGCATCAACCACGCGACAAGCATCGTAATCACAGCAAGCACCAGCAGATAAGTCATACTTTTACTTGTGATTTTCACTGCAAACTCCTAAACAATATTATTTCACCCTGTTATCAAAATATTTTAACTCGACACCGTAACAACTCATGATTGTACTGAACAATGTCATATAAGCACCCACTGACATAATATTAACGTACACAATGAATAAAAATGATTATTATAACAGTTGGCGGCTAACTTGACCGTCAAAGCAGCGCTAACAATAAGTTCAACCGACTTCCAAGATCGCCTCAGACACTAGCAAATCGCACCACCGAAATATCTTTGAAAGGCACAGATAATGCCAATCCTTATGTACATAACATTAACACATCATTGAGACATAAGTTGACTCATTTAAAGACCAATGATGCTTGACAAGTAAACCGTGTTTACTTGTCGTCGCATGACCAATTGTTCAAGACCACAGAATGACTGGCATGCATGTAAAGTATTTCAAAAAACTAAAATTTTAAACCCTATGAGAATGAGAATTACCCCTCCTATAAATTCTGCCTTCTTTTCTAAGTAGGTACCACTTTGGGCTCCCAGGTATACGCCGATCCAACTCAAAATAAATGTAGTGATTCCAATTATTGCACAAGCCATGAATGGGTTTATATTGATAAGTGCTAATGAAAACCCTGCAGCCATCGCATCAATACTGGTGGCCAAAGCCAGAACAAACAGGACTTTATGGCTTATCTGGCAGGTACCCTCCACAACAGCCTCAGTCATTGATTCATAAATCATTTTACCTCCAATTACAGCAAGCAGAAAACAAGCAATCCAATGCGCGAACGCTTCAACCCAACTCAAAATACCTTGCCCTCCTACAAACCCAATTAATGGCATCAGTGCTTGAAATACGCCAAAATATATTGCAGCCAGAATGGCGAGTGATTGAGCCTTCATTACATGCTGTGAGCCAAGACCAATTGAAACTGCAAATGCATCCATGCTAAGCGCCACTGCTAATATTAAAACATCAATCATCTTACTTATCTCATCCTGGTATCAGCTCAGTTTACTTCCGCGAGCTAAATTAAATGCTCTGAAAGCAACGCTCTGTTTCGCATATTAAGTATTAATGTTATTATCATCCATACTAAGATTTCAAAATCAACCAACAGAACATGTGTCTGGCCGTTTTTTCTGATTAAGTATCAATAAGCCGCTCCGAACGGATTTTCATGGAGTAATGGGGCAACAGAACAATGGACAGTTAATGTCAAGGTTGAACATGGTTTAAATGGTGGTGGCACAGCCACAGTTAACAGACCACTAATTACACCATAAGAACAAATTTGAAAATCTGGGGTTAAAATGGCACAACTGCTTTAACCCTTTGTTGTTGTGTTACTTTAAAACAAAGTTACCCACCTGTTTTAAATGCAAATAATCCAAAGATTTAAATAACACTGACAACTTATTCATTGTTTGCAACAATAAGTGATTCATATACATCAGGCACAAATTTTTCCATAAATATTTCAGGCTGATCCAGTTCCTTAAAACCAAATTTTGCATAAAGCGACTTCTTGTTTGAAGTTGCTAACATAAATCTTCTGATATTTTGCAAGTCTGGATGCTCATTAATAGCTTCTAAAAGCACTCTGGAAAAGCCCTTACCTCGATGCTCTGACACAAGGAAAACATCCACTAAATTAGCAAAAGTGGCACAGTCCGTAACAACACGTGCAAAACCGATTTGTGCTTGGTTTAAATATACACCAAAACAAAGGCTGTTCAATATTGCTTTCTCAACCAATATTCGTGGAATGCCTTGTGACCAACGTGCTTCATTGTGTAGAAACTGGAAAATCAGGTCGATATCCAGCAATGATTTATCTGTGCTAATTTTTAAGTCCATACCTACATTCACACAATTTATACATGCTTTATTGGAAATGACATTACCACGGTGTCAATATTTCAGTTTGACAAACAATAAGCATTAATTTTTAAGCAACCGCACCTTTTCAAACATAACTCATTTCTGTGTTTACAGCATAAATATCTTATCATGACCTTTGTTAATGCTGTTTGTATTTTTATTTGATTACCTTTGGTGGTAAGTAGATTGTAAATTCATTTTGAGGTTCAATTAATACACTGTACGCGTTCATTTGTTCTGCTTCATGGACAATTCCAAGCTCAGATAACAGTTTAAAATTTGCGGACTTCAGTTGAGCAGGTTTTACCTTAAGTTCTTTATGCCAAACTCGATATGTCCCTAGTTTTCCGTCTCTGCGATGGTAAAATCCTGCCAGCGGGTGGGTTAAAAAAACCAAAGCAGACTCAACATCCGGAAACCCAGGGAAATCAAGCATGTCACTTTTAGATTGGACCAAATCAACAGATGCCATTGCCCAGTTTGACTGAGTTTCCATGTGATACTTATCATACAAACCCGATGCTTGATGGTAAGAACAGTCAAATTTAACTTTCCCAGCATACCAAGGCAAGTTCCAAAAATATCTTGGCACTGCCAATGTCCAAGAGTCTAAGGTTGTACCCAAAAACCAAACACATCTCTCACCAGTTTCAGTATCGATAATGTATATGCGGTAGTTAGTTTGTCCCATTGTAAATTTAGGAAATGGAAAAACTGCTGAAGTAAAATCAACATCAATAAAAGGAACAACTGAAATCAACCCCATTTCTTGACCATTAACTTCAACAGTATCCAGTTGAAAGCGATCTGGAAATAACCCCTTAAATCTTTCTGATGGAACCGCATAAGTGATGATTGCGAAATGCTTTAAACCACAAAGCACATCGATACCCTTGGGCTTTGGCCGATCAATTAAATAGTCTTTGAGTTTTCTTGATTTTTGCATGATTTTTTTCTTAAATTAAGACCCGCATCAGCTACAATTTTGCCCCTCAGGACTGCTATAAATAAAGTGAGCGCATCAACAACATCTTTAACAATTTCAAATTCATCACGATTAACTTCATCGTGAATGTCTGTATGAAGGCAACACCATTCTCTGGAAAGATCAGTGGTTTCGAGACGCTAACTTAATACACACACATATTAAACAATACAATAAGCGTAGCTCAATTACATTTTCCATGTAATCTGTTTACATTGTAAATTAACTGGTCGTATTTTTCTGGTGAGGAAAAGACCTGTCTGCGTACAATAATGGAATTACATAAAGCTTAAGTAGAAAGATATTTTTGCCCTTTTCTCACGATATTACCCTTGGCTTGATTTCTCTTTTGATTATTTTTTGTAACGAAATTTCTGTCATTGATGCAACTAACACAAAACCAATAAGAATATACAACACATAAGCAGATTCTTTGCTGACATAAATAAGCGCAAGTACCATGGCAATCAAACTGAACATGGCAGTAAGTAAAACCATCGTTGTCGAAGCACCCGTTTGAGAAATAAGCTTTAAGTGTCCAATGTGAGTCACCGTGTGAACAAACAAAATTGAAATTGAGCCAATAGCAGCAATGTCAGATAAATCAAACAACAGCGACAAAATCATAATGAAAACGCCACTGATAATTAAACCCTCTCTACTGTGTGCAATCGGTTTTCCAAACTGAGCAGGCAGCTCACCATCTTTTGCCAGTTGATAAGTCACATTGGTGACAGCGTATAAATTAGCGTTAATGGAAGAAGCCGTGGCAATCAATGCCGTTATCGCCACCACAGTAAAGCCGACCTGACCAAATAGAGGTAGCGCAGCTTCTGCCAGAGCAAAATCTTTGGCAGCAATGACTTTTTCTACAGGCAAATTACCAAAAACAGCAAATGAAATACCAACATAAAGCACCATGACCAATAAAATGGCAGTCATCATTGCTCTTGGCAGCGTATATGCAGGATCAGGCATGTCTTCTGCTGTGTTGGTAATCACCCGAAAACCTTCAAAAGCAAAAAATGTAATTGCCAAACTAAAAAAAATGTCTTTACTTGGTGGGTAATATTTAGGTGACAACAAGGCAGGGTCCAGATAAATAATGCCTGCAATCGAAAGCCCAGCCAGCACTATAAATTTAATGCCAACAGTGATTCTTTCCCAGACTGCCACGTCTTTTGCACCTTTTAGATTAATTAAAACAAACAAAACAATGATACCAACTGAAAATATGTGGTGCGAAAATGGAGATGCTGTACCAGCTGGTAAAAATGTCACTGCATAATTCCCAAACGCTTTGGCGATTAAACTAATAGAAACAATCGCAGAAAAATACAACATAATACCCATCGTGCCAGTAAAAAAACCGATGCCATAAGCCTGAGACAAATATTCAATGATGCCGCCAGATGAAGGGTAACGCGCACCCAGCTTTCCTAATGAATATCCACTGAACAACGCGATAATGCCACCAATAATAAATGAGATATACACTGCACTGCCGGAAATGGCGCTCGCCTCACCGAGCAGTGCAAATATACCCGCACCAACCATGGCACCTATACCCATGGAAACAGCAGACCAAAACCCGATTGGTTTATTTGATTTATACATATGAATTTCTATTATTCTTGGCTAACTTTGTAACAGCAGCCTGTTTTGATTGGATTCATTAGGTTATTTCTATGAGCAAATACCACTCAGCACAATTCAACTTATGTACCAGCATTTTGATTTTTTTTAGATATATTTCTTTATCTGTCGCCTTTCTAACTATCGATTACACATGCCAAGAACACTCAAAAACCAGCCTGGTATTATCAACAATATAGGTCCAACATGACAAGGAAATACCCTTCATTTACCAAATGTTTATGTCAGAAAGGCCCATGCTTGCAGAAATTTCGAACTTCATCATAACTCAACTCGCTTGCGGGGCTCACTCAAAATAACAAATGACCCTTGATTCAGTACAAGCTTCACGAACTTTTCATCCAATAACTCCAAATGTCAGTTCACTGTCAGCAGTCAATAAGCTTCAAATTACACCCTTGATATGTCAGCTTATTCGATACATATACGGCGATATTGTGTATTAATCTGCATACCGTAAATTGGAATGGGTAGAGGTGTTTCAAATGGCACAATTGGCAGAAGCAGGCGACGCCTATCCAACCAACGTCACACTAACCATTGCCGTTATTTTGGCTGTTTGGGGGATTTACGCATTCTCTGGAGCCGGCGTGATTGTCAAACTTCCACTGTTAAGAACCTGCTTGATTCTAATTACTGCCGTATATTGGATACGAGGTGTTATTGGGTTGATTATTCCTTTTATCACTTCAGATTCTGTGGTTCATCTAAACTCAATCACATTATTAAACATTCATTTCTAGTCAGGCATGTCTGCAACAACATGGTTTAAACCCTTCGTGAACTCAATAGATTTAGTTCAGTACATAAACCGCAGCATAAATTAACTTTTGATCGCACACAGGCACAACAAGCCAATTTGAGCAATTCAAATTGGCTTTTCTAGCTTGTATCTAAATCATTCGTTTCATCAATCAGCCTGGCAAGCTTGAACCACAGACACTCCAGGAGATGCCAAAACAGCATTCAACTGCTGTTGACAATACGCCATGGTTGTTCCAGTCAAGGTTAAGTAACTGTATGTAAAAAGTCTTCCATCCGGTCCGTAATGGACATCAATCCACTTGACACGGGCACTAAAGGAACCATATACAATAATATCATCACCCTTTTCTTCCACCACAGATGTGCAGCCTGGGCACATGGCATTTGCATTGAACGAACCTAAGAATAGACACATGGTGAAAACGACCAGAAACAATTTAGCTTTACTCATAATTTATCCTCTTAATTAATGTGTTTAAAATAATGCTTAACAACATTGAAAAGCATGCAAATATTTAAGTACGGATACACGCTCAAGTTAAGAAACGAACTGGAAAAAACTGGTAAAAAGAAAACATATCACTTATAAATCAAACAGATAGCTTTATTACATGCTCACACTTACATACGTGATTTATTAAAATTTGGTTCGAAAACACCTTAAGTCAATTATCTGCTGTGGTTTGAAACGTGCCAGCTTCAAATAGATTTTGAATGAAAAATGGTGAGAAACCATACTGAATCTTTTGCTTATTCAACTTCAGCACTTAACCGATGCTCATAAGTTAATGAGGCTATGGTTTTAAAATCAACTTAATGCTTGATACTTTTTCATCCAATAAACAGCATTACCCAATCTAAAAACACAATGACTTGTGAAAGTGATTTTTATTTAAAAACCAAACAAAATAGTCACATCTAGGCATTTGCACTCACTCACTCAAATACCCTGGTATCGGCAACCCCCAATAGAAGCACTTTGTTAATTGACGCAAAAACTGTATGTCATCAAAAACAACATTTTTACAAAGAGTAGAAGCTGGTAAACGAAGAAAATAACCACCTACCAAGAACATAGAAAGGATTCACTTCAACTTGAAATGATGTGGTAGTAAAAAGTGAATGGCTGTCGACGACACTTTTTACATTCAGGTTTTGCGGTTTCGAAAGCTATCTATTGCAATCAACAGCCTGTCACTGACTGTCTAACGCTTTATTGTGTACCGCACTCAAACCCTGCCAATCTTCCAAATCCTGATCTGGTTTTTCAGCGCGAAACTGCGCATACAAAGCGATTCCTTTAGGGTCTTCTAACACATCAACCTGGATGCCTTTTTCTTCAAGCATTTTTTCATTACCTGATGCATTGGTGACATCACCAACTACCACACGAGCAAAGCCCCGCATGGAAACCAAAGAAGCACAAACATCACATGGACTTAAGCTGGTAAAAATACTTGTTTGACTGAAATCTATACGCCCAGCATCTCGAATTGCGGATGTTTCTCCGTGGTTATACGGATGGGACTCTTGCACAAGGGTGTTGTGCCCCTTGCCTACAATTTTTCTCGTCTTGTTATTGATAATGACAGCACCAATAGGACAACCGCCTTCCTGATAGCTTTTCTGGGCCAATAAAACCGCTATGCGCATAAAATCCGCATCAGTCAGTTTTTGCATAAACTTTTCATCTGCCAGTTGAGACAAACTTTGGGTTGGCATGTGAGCAATGGCGACCAAAGCACTTTCGTTGAGGACACTTTCTATATTCAGTAATGTTTTCATAGTAAGCAATGATTCGTTGTTGATTATTTCAGTCTTATGATTATAAATCAGCTTGACTGCTAAAAACAGCCAAACTGATCATACATTACTCTACATAAATCATGTAGCATCCTATTTATTATAGACGGCTTTAATCGAAAACTCACCTTCATCCGCTTCGACCCAATCACTTGAATTCCTGTAATAAATGGTCACACGATCATCATCCCGCTTGGCGGCAAACATGGCATATTCAGGCTTGTCAGATGATGAATATGTTTTAAACCCAGCTTCTTCAACTGCCTTGCGATAAAAATCAATCACATCTTCTCGTGATGCTTTGGTGCCAAACCTCGCAACCGATTCCACCCTGTCTCCACCAGCAGTGTCATAGGCATCACTGATCGCCAACCTAGCACCTGGCAAAGTAGCCAAACCAAACGGCATGGTGTATTCTTCCGCAACCGCTGTACCTGCAAACAAAGCTGTCACAAAGATCAGCAGCATTGATATTATTTTCATTCTATTCTCCGCAATTATTGTTGATGTTTATTGATATATTTGTTTTTTAGTTTGCGCTATACCTGCGACTAAAAGCAAGTCCTTACAATTGAAGCACCGGTGTTGAATTTCGCGAAGCTTAGCTCAACCTTATAGATTAACCCCACAGAACCAAATCAGACCAAAGGTTATTCCAATCAGCATTTTAAACAATGCTTTATACCACTTAATTCACAAAAAACGTCAACTTCATTTTCTCTATCGACGCCCACATTGTATTAATTTCATGAATAAAAAGGGCTCCATGAGGTACTAAACCTACACAAGAACAATGATCAAGACAGACAACGCTTAAATACAGACTTTAAGATTTATATTTTGTGAATTATAATTTCAATACATTTATTTTTACAAAAGGGGGCAACATGAAAAATATTTTTAAAAATAAGCTGTTAATACTCACCTGTTTAATCAGCGTCAATTTGACCCAAGCAGCAACTATTGTAGTTGACGGCAGTGATGGAACGGTGGCAGATGATGGTGTTTGTACCGTCGTTGAAGCCATAACTGCAGCGAATACCAACACCGCATCAGGCGCAACACCCGGTGAATGTGTGGCAGGAAGTGGTGCCGATGTCATTGAATTATCGCAAGATGTCACGCTAGCTGTTGCTGCAGAGACTGCTGATTCTAATGAAGGCAACACTGGTTTGCCTTATGTAACGTCAACCATTACTCTCAATGGCATGGGACATATCCTACAAAGAGATGAAAATCTGATTTGTAACAGTGATGGCACCGTAGATGCTTCTGAGTTTAGGTTGATCAGAATTGAAAGTACTGGCAACCTGAGTCTTGAGAACATCATCTTGAGCCATGGTTGTACTGATGGCAATGCCATCGCTAATAAATTTTTTGGAGGCACCATTTGGAATGACGGTGTTTTGTCCCTTGATAATACAGTCATCAGTTCGGGTAAATCTCATTTTGGTGGGGCAATTATTAACCTTGACACCATCAGTAATATCACCAACAGCATCTTTGTTGACAATATAGCCAGCCGCAGTGCAGGCGCCATTTATAATAACTTCAGTACCAGCATTCCACTGATAAAAAACAGCTTGTTTTTAGACAATGAAACCACAGACCGCGAAGGTGGAGCACTTTATAACAGAGGAGTGATTGCTTTAATTGAGGACAGCAGTTTTATCAGTAACCATGCCGAATCCAGTGGTGGCGCGATTTACAACAATCAAGCCATCAATGAAATTGTTAACACCACTTTTTCAGGCAACAGTTCTGCCAGCTATGGTGGCGCCATCAGCAATGGAGAAGTTCTCAGCAGCATCAACAACAGCACCTTTATTAACAACTCCAGTGGACAATTAGGCGGCGCATTAAACAGTTCAAGTTTTCTGACAACCGTCAACAACTCCTTATTCAGTGGTAATACTTCATTCTTTAACAATGGCGCAGATTGTTTTATATCCAGTGGCTCTAGTAATCCACCATCCTTTGCTGGCAGCCATAACTTATCGAATCAAGACAATCAAAACTGTCTGTTAACCATGGATACTAACCTCACAACAACAACCATCGCGAGTTATGAAGACAATGGATGCGTCACTCCGCTAGCAGATGGTAGCTGTGTTCTGACACATGCCTTGTTGATTGGCAGTGAAGCCTTAGATGCTGCTGATATCATGACCGCCACCACCTTAGACCAACGTGGCTACCCAATAGAAAATAGCCTACGAGACATCGGTGCTTTTGAAGCCAATGTAGATTTAATCTTTATCAATGGCTTTGAATAATCAACTTATGAATTATTCCCAGTAACAAAGAAAAGCTTAGCGGTGTTGGGCAGCGCGGAGCTCGCCTAAAGCGCCTACTGTTGGTAGCCCAAACTGCCTTGCTTTACGTGCATCAATGATTCAGTGATTTGTTATCTTGAGTCGAGTGTGTTTTTTCAATTGATCATACGCATCATCAATGGCATCAGCGTCATTAAAAACCACCATTAAATAAACTTTGTTGTTGTTTAATTGAAGGTGAAAGTAACCTTCGTTGGTGACATACCCATCCTCATCTTCATGCGCATGACGTTTGAGTATGATTCTATCTATATCTCTATAGTTAATTTTAGTTGCTGGAAACACTCTGGTTAACCCCCTGCGGATGGTAACCACTTGCATCATTTCATCAAACTCCAATTTACATTCTTGCCATATAAAAATCACCATCGCCATACATGCCACAGCTGCCACTTGAAATTGCCATGAGTCATGAAAACCCTCAATCAGTCCATTGGCCTGAATAACGTAATATAAAAAACCAGCACAAAATAATGTGAGCAATGTCTTGAGCACTTTAACTCGCAAAGATTCAAAAATAAGCAAACGACCGTAGTCACTGACTTTGATGGTTAAATTAAAACTGAAAAATTGTTTGATGGTTTAATCCTGTATGCAAGCAGCTCTGATTACATCATAATTGGTCAAGAAAATAATATGCTGAAAATTATATACTGGGCTGTGCGGAACTCGCCTAAAGCGCCTACTGTTGGTAGCGCAACCTACTGGTTCTTTAAATTCAATTCACTCAACTTAGGATAGCCTTCCCAAGCCATAAATATTTTCTCGCGAGCCACGCCGTTTTCTTTCAGCCAGGCGCCAAGAGCCTCAGCTGCATCAGCTTCTCCATCAATTTTTAGAGAATTAAAAATTTCTTGTTTAGTATTTCCATCTGCATTTATTGAGGGTGCAAGCATCAAAATAGCGATTATTACAATTATTGTTTTATTCATATTTATTCCTTTTTAATTTAATGTTCTATTTTGACTTTTCTGGTTTGGTTGAGACTGTATTGTTGGGCTGCGCGGAGCTCGCCTAAAGCGCCTACTGTTGGTAGCCCAACCTACCTTGCTCATATAAAGATACCATATATAGATAACGATTAAAATTATTAGTAACCTAAATAAAATAAAATTCGTTAATACTTTTAAATGACAACTCACAAATTAAAGTTATGTCTATCAATAGAAGAAAGTTATTAAAAAGTGGATTACTTGGCTGTGCAACATTAGGCGGTTTAAGTTTAGCTTCCTGTATGCCAAAAATCCCATTACAACAGACTCCAAAGATGGTTATCAATGGCAACATGGTCATAACCTCCGAGTTTGGTGATCCATTCGATGAAATCACAAAATCTCAATTGCATGAAACGGGTTTAACTGCTTTCAAATTA